>Ga0208408_1000148_pt1 | contig 49578 bp, 44 predicted proteins | sample ETNtaG_4_FD_185776 | JGI IMG/M metagenome (GOLD analysis project Ga0208408, IMG submission 185776) | Marine microbial and viral communities from oxygen minimum zone, Eastern Pacific Ocean - ETNP201406SV67 (SPAdes) (version 2) | ecosystem: Environmental > Aquatic > Marine > Oceanic ... | reverse complement strand
CTCTCGGAAGCAGTGACTTTCAGGTCGGCCTGCTTGGTTTTTCCAGGCTCAATGCTGCCATCCATAAGCTCGTCAAGGCCACCATCCGTCGTCAGCAATGGGCAATCGTCCGAAACTTCTACGTTTCCCACCTTGTCCTGCACGTTGCCATTGTTGGTTACAGTTACTCTTAGGATTGTATATGTCCCAGCATTTACCGGGCCAATTGGGTCATCCATATCCAATGCTAAATTGTGAATGGTCGGAATAATCAAGTCCCCTTCTTCGCTATCGGGCTCGTCAAAGGCAACAGGAGTTCCCTGACGCGACGTTATGGTTGCAGTAATCTTGAACGAGTCAACTTTTCTGGCGTCGAAGTTGAATACATCGATATTTTTAATTTCTAATTCATATGTCCCATTCGATTGACCAGGGACACTAACTTCCTCTGGGCCATTGTGACCCCCTCCAAATGGAATTTCATATTCAAATTGAACAGTAATCTCAAGAAGCTCGGAATTATCCACAAAAAACTCGATAGAAACTTCACCGCTCTCTGAGATCTCAAAGGCCTCATTGGAGTCATCATCGATGTAATTTATCCCCATATCCCAGCCCGTTGGAAGTTGTGCTACAACTACCATTTGGGAGTAGAGAGAAACAAGGACAACAATTGCGAGGAAAAATGGATAAGCGCCCCTGTTCATCATTCTTCTCGCATTCCCCTGCAAGCACGTCTAGTTAAGACCTTGACCATTTTTCTCCTATACGACGGAGATAACCAAGTGTTTTGCACTGGCTTGACCGATTCGCGAATCGATTCGGACAAAGTCTCAATTGAATCTTCACCCTGCCAATCCCTCATAGCAGAATCCGCCTCTTCGGTGTGGATTTCTGGAATAGAAGCAAGACCGGTCGTCGCCACTCTAAGCTCAATAGGGCCTCTCGAGCCCCTTTTCCATAGCACTGCTACTCCGGCCTCTGGAAAATCCCAAGATTTCCTTTGCCTAAGCTTTTGATAATCCCCCTCCCAGTCACCTATGTCATCAGGAAGAGTCAGGTGAGTCACTAGCTCACCCGGCTTTAGGACATTTCTGATCATTCCATCTAGCTCAAAGAACTCAGTGATGGGGAGTGATCGTGTACCAGAAGAAGAGGCAAGATGTATTTCCGCACCGAGGCACATCAGAACTGGAGCCAAATCAGCTTGATAAGTCGCCACACATAGGGTATTTTGGTTGGGAATTACCCTGCAGTCAGCATTGGTTCCACAATCGCACTTGTGACACCAATCTATCGATTCTCTCCAACTCTCGGATTGGTTAATCCAGTAGCATCGCGTGTCTAGACAGATATTTCCCCCCACAGTCCCAGATCGTCGGATCATTATGCTCGCCACCGAACCAGCTGCCTTCGCGAGAACGGGATGAGTCAAGTCGGACTTAGACAAGTCACCCAATCTTACCATGGCACCTATGTGGGAATGGGAAAGTTCACTCAACTCAGCAACCCCAGCAAGTGAAATCACATGCCCCTTAACGTTGATGTGCCATTTGTAGTTGGGAAGCAGATCAGTACCTCCTGCCACCCAGTCAAAATCCTCCTCTGATTCAGTGAAAGACTCCGCTAGGGCAAGAGCTTCCGCCAGCGTATCCGGACTATGAACCATGAATGGCGGCATCCTCATTCTCAATCACCCCTGTGTCTCCTTTCGGGGTGCTTCCATGCACTACCAGCTAGACGAGGTGACTCAAGGTAAGCCTCATCGGGAATCACACTCACTCCCCATTTGGGATTGACCTCATCAGGCGGCAAGATAGGATCGAGTCCGAACAAAGCCCCATTGTGATATGGCTCTGGCTCTGAATCAAGCCGACGAGCCAAATCGCGTTTTGAATGCTGGGAGGACCTTGAAGCAAGCTTTTCTTGAAGACTAGAAAACTTCAGTCTCGGGCTACTAAGCTCCATTGGACTGGAAACACCTTCCTCTTTGCATCTCCTCTCAATTATTCTGTGTAGCCTGTCAGGTGTAATTGGAAGCTCCGAGGTCCTGACCCCAATAGCGTCGTAGATGGCGTTACATACCGATGGAAGAATGGGTAGAAGGGGGCCCTCCCCCGCTTCTTTGGCCCCAAACGGACCCTCTGGATCATTAGACTCAACGATTATTGGAAATACATCGGGCATCTCATGGATACTGGGAATCTTGTAATCTAGAAGATCTGGATTCAGCAGATGCCCATTTCTCGCATATCTCATTTCCTCGGAAAGAACCTGCCCCAAGCCCATGTGACATGATCCTATAATTTGCCCTTTGACAGCCAATGGATTTAGCGCCTTCCCACAATCATGGGCCGCCCAAACCTTCTCCACCTTTGTCAGACCCGTTTCGACATCCACTTCGACTTCAGCCACATAGGCAGAGAATGAGTAGGCAGGGGCAAGTCCGGCTGCTGCACCCTTGTGGGTCCGCCCCATGGGAGGGGTCCTGTATGCACCGGAAGCAACCAATGCCCCTATATCCTCCTGGGCCTTGTGAAGCGCCTCAAGATAGGAAACGCCTACTGCAGGATCGTTCTTGGAGAAAATCCTCCGATCCCCAATGACTAACATCGATCTATCGGCGCCCGTAATCTCGGAAGTTGAACTCAACAACTCATCTCGAATCTTCATTGCTGCCGAAATAGCAGCATTTGCATTCATGAATGTCACACGGGAAGAGTAAGACCCCAAGTCGACAGGTGACGTGTCTGACTCTCTGGCCCTAATCCTAATCATGTCTAATGGGAGCCCTAGTACCTCGGCGACTGATTGTGCAATTACGGTGTCGGAGCCCTGACCTATTTCAGCGGCCCCTGTATGGACCGTTACCCCCCCATCCATGTCAATCTTCAGATGAACGGTCGCATGTGGGAACTTATTCGGGTCCCAGTGAATAGGCAGACCACTCCCTGAGATGAAGAATCCACATCCAATGCCAATCCCTCTTCCAAGTGGCATTTTGCGAAACTTCTCATCCCAGCCACTGGCTTCCTTAACCCTCTCAAGACATTCTCGCATTCCAATGCTAGTTACCCTGAAACCAGTAATGGTTGCAGAATGGGGGGGAAGCAGATTTGCCAGTCTAAATGTGATCGGATCAACACTCAGCTTTTCAGACAGATCATCTATGCCAACCTCAACTGCGCATCTGGAATTCACTGCCCCATGCCCCCTCATCGCCCCACTGGCTGGCTTGTTTGTCCAGACCCTTGCTCCAGTGTAATGGAATGCACCGATTTCGTAAGGTGCGGTGTGGAGGACCCCGTTGTAGTAAGTGGTCACATGTCCGAAGGAAGCGAACGCACCACCATCAATCAGGGCATCAGTTTCAATCCCACATATTCTACCTTCCGAGTCAGCATGCAAGTTCATCTCTATCCGAGAAGGATGCCTACCCCTATTTACCCAGTAAACCTCTTCTCGGTCAAAAGTTATCCTGACTGGGCGTCCAGATTTTCTGGCAAGAATAGCAGCACACATTTCATGGGGAAAAGGATCAGATTTTCCCCCAAAACCTCCTCCAACAAATGTTCTGTGTACATTGATTTGATGCATTGGTATTTCAAGGACGTCCGCCAGAGCCCTGTGCACGTAGTGCGGAACTTGCTGCGGAGTGTACAGTGTCAATCGGCCTGATGGATCCCAGTGAGCAACAACTGCGTGAGGTTCTGTAAAAGCATGATTAACACCTGCGAACAACCAATTCTTCTCGTGGCTTACAATCGCATTCTCAGACATCCCCTCTATATCACCAAACTCTTGGAAAACTCTCTTCTGAATATTGGATTCCCCAATGTGGTACTTCCCACGATCATGTATTGGGTTCTCACTATCATCAAGTCCATCACGCATGTCATGGATCGAATCCAATATCTCATATTCAACTTCAATTAGCCTTTCCGCCTCCCTAGCAATCGATTCGCTTTCCGCTGCAATACAAGCTACAAGGTCACCAGCATGTCTTACCCTATCAACTGCCATCGCATGCTCATCTTTGGTTACTGGAAGGACTCCGAACTTATTTTCCGCATCAGCACCAGTTGCAACAGCTATCACCCCAGGGACGCTAAGGGCACTGGAACAATCGATTGATAGGACTCTAGCATAGTGATGGGGTGAGCGCACAATCCTGCCAATCAATTCATTCGGCAGACGGATGTCATCGCCATACCTGGCCTGGCCGGTAACCTTCCAGCGACTATCCACGAGTGGGGTTGGGTTTCCAATTATTTGCCCACTAATTAACTCATCATGCCTATGCGGGCCCCAAGGTTGGCGTTTTTCCCCTCCTTGTGACTCGGGGATCATTTCCGGATCTCGCTTCTTAGAGAGGCGATTTTTTCCCCCAGAACCAGGTTTAGAGAATGGAAGCTTGCCCGGCTGCTGCCTGTAACCAACCATCTCCCCCTCTTTCTTGTCTTCGGCCATCTTAATCCCCCTCTCCAAAACCAGGGTGAGGGTCACTCTTTGGAGAAGTTGAGTTTTCAATCGCCGAACCAGAAATCAGAATCTCGGAAGCTGCCCGGACAGAATCAACAATCTGTTGGTAACCAGTGCACCGGCATAGATTACCCTCTATAGCAGCCCTAATTTCATCATCATTAGGGGTTCGATTTTCTTCCAAGAGGGCAGAAATCACAACTAGAAATCCCGGAGAGCAGAAACCACATTGGCTCCCCCCATAATCTGTGAATGTCTGCTGAATCGGATGAAGATGGTGCCCATCTGCCAGACCCTCAACTGTGGTAACTTCTAACCCATCCGCTTCCGATGCCAGGGTTAGACAAGAAAGTCTGGGCACACCTTCAATTAGAACAGAGCAACATCCACACGTGCCCATATCGCAACCCCTTTTTGTCCCAAGACTTCCTACTTGATCCCTGAGAACATCGAGTAATATCGCATTGCTCTCAATGAAAGTTGAAACCTTCGTACCATTCACCTTTGCAATCCATCGAACCTGATCTGGACTCGGAAGCATAGGTAGTCGGAACTGCTTCATGTCATCCCCACAACCGCAGTCATCCTTTGAGCATTCGGTTCGAGTTAGGAAGTCCATCCAGCCCCCAGCTCCTCAATGTGAGCAGGCCCCCTAAGCTCTCTCCAGAGACAGAATCTCCGCACAAACCGCTAGTGCAATTTCTTCGGGAGTGTCAGCACCTATTTCCAATCCTATAGGGCACCTAACGGCCATTATTTTCTCATCATCAACTCCTGATCTGGATGCAGTGGACTTGAATGAACTCCATTTTGCTTTGGAACCAATGACTCCTATTCGAGGGCCACTAGCGTCCTCATTAATGCCCAAAAGGCCCAGAAGAAGACTCTCATCAATCTTCCAATCATGCCCTAGTATGATAACGTCTGTGAATCTCTGTATGGAGTAACTATCCTCGCCCTCTAGGAAATCCCCCACAGTCATTGAGTGTAATTCACTAGCGAAAGGAAAACGCTCTCGATTGGAATATTCATTCCTTGAGTCCAGAACACTGTATGACCACCCTAGAGTGTCACAAACTATTGCCACGCATCTGCCAACATGACCGCCTCCAGCAATCAGAACGTGCGGCATCGGTTCCAGTACCTCCATTGCTATGGTGACGCGACCACCACACAGGCTGTCAAGCGCACTAACATCAGCCCCTTTCCCATCCTTATGCAACAAGAAAGTTTCCACCCGCCCTCCAGAATTCCCCTTTTGCGTAGAGTTAACCTCCAATAGGTCCCGCAGGGCAGCTTCGACCCTCAACTCCAAGCCAGCACCTCCAACTGTCCCAAATTTTCCATCTTCAGAGGAAATCGCCATCTTTGCACCAGGCTTCCCCGGCACACTTCCACTGGATTCTATCACCGAAGCAATAGCTACCGTTTCTCCTCGATTCAGACTCTCAAGAATCCATGATAGGACGGCGCCGCTCATGTGTCCCTGAGGGGGTCATATGACTTTTTGATTCCGATATTAGCCGAACGCTACGTCTAGCACCATCATTACGCTGAAACCAATCATCACGCCCATGGTGGCAATGTCTCCATTGCCCCCACGGTGCGCCTCTGGAATCAACTCCTCGACAACTACGAAAATCATCGCTCCGGCAGCGAAAGCTAGTGCATATGGAAGCAGGGGCTGCATAATAATAACCAATAAAACCCCTAAAACTGCTGCCACAGGCTCTACCATTGCCGACAATTGTCCCCAGAAAAAGCTAGATTTTCTCGAAAGACCCTCTCTCCTGAGGGGCAGGGAAACCGCGGCCCCTTCAGGGAAGTTCTGTATACCAATCCCAATGGCAAGTGCAACAGCAGCTCCTATGCTCGCCCCCTCCACCCCAGAATGCGCGGCACCGAAAGCTACCCCAACAGCCAGTCCCTCCGGGATATTGTGAAGGGTAATTGCAGATACAAGAAGCATGCTTCTGTGCCACGAGGTCTTGACCCCCTCAGTTTCTTCGGGAGGTGCGCCAGGATGAAGGTGAGGAAGATAATAATCAATTAATCTCATGCCTATCCCTCCTAGCAAAAATCCAACTAAAGCTGGGAGCCAAACTGGTAGCTCCTTGCCCTCTGACATCTCAAGGGAGGGTGACAGTAGGGACCAGAAGCTGGCTGCGATCATCACTCCAGCTGCAAATCCCAGCATTGCGTCCAGGACTTTACGTTCGATCTCTTCAAACGCGACCACGATTCCTGCGCCCGCAGCCGTCATGAACCATGTGAACAGCCCTGCAATCAATGCCTGCTGCACGGGATCCATTCCCTCAATCAGGTCAATTATCTCCACACATCCCCCTCCAATTATTCGCTACTGGTCGAACCTATCATTACCAATGTTTCTACCTCTGATAATCTCCCCAAATTTGACCATTTCTTCTTGGGTATCAACATTGAGGTGCAAAAATTTGTCATCAACCTCGAATTTTTTCGGTGAAACCAGTTCTCGGAGAGGGACGCCCGGTTGAGCCAACAAAATCTTCTGCGAGTCTTCAGCCGAAATTAGAATGGGATGCCCCCCTTTTCCATTCATCTCGGGGCAGGTTGTTTCCTCGGATAATATCAACTTCTCAAGCGTGCTATCTGAGAATCCGGGCCGATCAATAGGAACTAACAGAATTCTACAAGGTCCCTTTCCCTTTTCGTGAAGTCTGGCGATGCCTGCTTGAATTGAACCCGTCCTACCATTCTCTGGTTTAGGATTGACGACTACATCGTATCCTTCAAATAATTCCTTAACGTTGTTTGCAATTTCAGTCCTGATTACGATTAGAGGGTCAATCTGCACCTTTGATAGCCTTTCCACCAACCAACTCAGTAATGTTGTTCCTTCGACCTCAAGTAGGGCCTTCTCAGCACCCATTCGACTACTGAAACCAGCTGCAAGAACGATACATCCGAGTTTACCTCTGCGCACGATCCCGGGAGGTGGTGGTACGTATTATTCCTATAGAAGTCCCAAGCTTGCGAGGTAGGCCATATATGCTAGGTACGTGCAAATCATAACCGAACCCTCCCTCTTTCCCAAATTCCTGCCCCCAAGCATCAATCCTGCAACAAGTCCTGAAGTAAACAAAACCATCCAAATGTCCCTGTTTGCAAATTCGTTAGAGATTTCAATTCCACCCCCGATAATCGAGGCAACTCCAATAATACCTAAGATATTCATTACATTCGAACCCATGACATTGCCAACAGCAACGCCACCTTGACCCCTGAGTCCAGCTATCAGTGTCACAGCTAATTCCGGCAATGAAGTACCAAGCGCAACTACGGTGAGCCCAATTACAGCTTCCGAAATTCCAAATCTCAATGCCATGCCCTCTGATCCAGAAATGAGCAATTTGGCCCCTATCCAAATCAATAACCCACCAATAATACAAGCAGGGATTGCTACATGCATCCCAGAAGGCAACCAAGAATTTCCGATTTCAAACTCCTCGCCAGTCTTACTAGCATCAAAATAGGCAAAAATGTAGTAACCGAGCAGCATAATCAACATTACAAACCCTGCTTGTGCACCAACGCTGCCATTCAATACTAGGGCAACCAGGACCAATGTAGCGATTATCACAGCAATCGAGTCCCTCTTAATCCCTTGATCCGGCTCAGAGCATACTCCCAGAAAGGCTGCAGTGCCGAGGACCAGCATCACATTTGCAATATTGGAACCTAAGACCCCACCGATAGCAATATCCGGCTTTTCATTCGTCACAGCTTCCAAAGCCACTGCTAATTCTGGCAGTGAGGTTCCGATTGCAACAACAGTGAATCCTACTAGCAGTGGAGAAATACGAAGCTTCTCCGAGATTCTGATTGCACCCTGAACCAAACTTTCACCCCCAGACATCAACATGACGAATCCTGTAAGAATGAATATGGTGTCAATAATCACATCTGCCATACCACCAACCGACGATAACGTGCTCATGACTGTTTTCATGAGTTCCGAATCATTCACATGCCCTTTCTATATGCCTTTCAACCAGTTTCGAGCTTGGGATTGTATGATCCTCCAGTGTTGGTGAAAAAGGAACGGGGGTATCCAGAGAACCAATCACGACAGGGGGGTATTCCAGCCTCCAGAATGATTCCTCGACTATTCTGCTGCAAATTGTATGGCCAAAACCTCCGCTCCACTGCGATTCTTGCAGTACTAGAAGCCTACCAGTCCTTTGAACCGATTTAATACAGGTTTCAGAATCAAAAGGTACTAGGGTTCTGATATCAATTACTTCCACCTCAATTCCCTTTTTCGCCATTTTAGAACTAGCATCCATGGCGACATGCACCATTGCACCCCATGTTACAATTGTCAGATCCCTCCCCCCCCGAATCACCTTTGCACTTCCAATTGAGATTTTACTCTCAGCAATCCTTCTATGTACGGCTTCAGTGTCGACTAATTGGTTTATTGATTCACCCCATCCAGTTTTCCCCCCTCTAAGTCCGTAAAGTCCAATATGCTCTAGGAAAACTACTGGATCATTCAACGAGTGCGACTCAATTAGCAGGTCGTATGCATCCTGAGGGGTGCTAGGGGAAACTACCACCAATCCTGGATCATTGGTGAACCAAGACTCAATCATATTTGCATGGAACGGGCCGCTTCTGGTCTTTCCACCGAGAGGTATTCTAATTGTCATCGGAACTTCTGCCCCCCATCTCCAACGCAACTGCGCGGCATTGTTGACCAATGCGTTCATGGCCAGGGCAGCAAATCCTCCAAATTGTATTTCCGCCACCGGGCGCATTCCTCCCAAGGCCGCACCAGCAGCAGAGTTGACAATTATCGATTCAGATAGGGGCATATCGAGAAGCTTATCCTGATGGCCCCTGGACTTCAATGGCAGATTGATTCCAAAAGCGCCCGCAATCTCCATGTCCTCACCCATAAATACGATCTCATCACCATACTTCTCAGCCAAATCAACAAGTCCATTTTGAATCGCCTTGCTGTATGTCCAAGAATTTGCCGAATTTGAGAATTCCAAGGAACTCTCCCCAACCTTTAATCCGGCCTCATTAGCGACCAATTCATCAGAAATCCTACTAAGTTGCGCCTCATGACTCTGAGCATCATACAAGGAAGTCACGCTTCTTGTAACTGTATGCCCCTCTGGCCACTCCATTAACTCAACTTCCCTTCTCGCCGCAGATACTAATGCAAGCTCTTCTTCATTGATTTCAGTAATTTCTTCCTCACTGCATCCCATTCTAACAATTAACTCCCTATGGTTTGGGAGGGGATCTTTCTCAGACCAATATGTAAGAAGGTCCCGATCAACGTATCCAGGAGGGTTGCCGCTTGAAGCACCCAAATACAGATCATCATGATGATGAGCGTGTCCGCAACCCCTCATTGTTTCGACATGAACCAGTGTCGCACCACCTCCAGATAAAGCAAACTCTCTAGCAGTTGCAGTGGAGGAGTAAAAACTAGCAGGGTCCGATCCGTCTATTGTCCAAGCAGGAATCCCCATCGCATGTCCTTTATCACCAAAAGTCTCAGCGCCAGATTGCCCTGAAACAAAAGTATCCAATGCTATCTGATTGTTCTGAATCATGAAACAAATTGGCAGACCCCGGGTTCCAGCTAGATTCATCGCCTCCCAGAACTCGCCACTACTGCTGCAACCTTCCCCAACTGGTGCCAGATGAAACCTTCCGGCCTCCGTAATTTTCGATGCCAGAGCCACCCCTGTGGTTGTCGCACTTGCGATTGGAAGCGGCGCAGTAGGTGGCAAAATCCTCTTTTCCCAATTCCCAATGTGGAGATCCCTTCCCCCATATCCAACATGTCCGCCATTCATGTATGAGTCCGCCTTACCCATCTGGGCAGAAAAAACCTCAATCGGCGTCTGACCCATGGCCAGAGCCAAACCAACATCCCTAATCATCGGAGCAACAACATCGGCCAAATGTCTTTCCTCAGCAGGCATATCCACTGCCCTTCTCAGAGTTGAGGCGCAAGCAACAATCCCTTCTTGCCAAGTCGATCTAAATCCTTTGCCACCAAAACTCCCCCCATCTGGGGTTGTGAGACCTTCTCCGAATAGGCTCTTCAACTCCTCATCAACTAATCTAGTCCGTGTCATCCATCTCTGCCATTTCACCCTGTCATCCAGGGTTATCGATGCGTAATGGGCAATTCTTCTCATGCAAAGCGTCACATCCCGAAGGAACCTAACACCCCTTCTGGATAGGAATAATTCGCCATTCCTCATTGGAATGACTTCTCTTTCTCTAATTTCGGAGAGTTTTGGTTCCAAAAGTCTCTCTGTGATAATCGCCCCAATTTCTTCCACCAACCTAATTGAGAAATAATGGAATTCGTCTCCATCGAAGTTACTCTTATCCACTATCGAATCCCATGCCCCCGAAACAATCCCCAAATGCCCATCATGCCTCTCTGCGATGAAGATGAGGAGCTCCGATCTAACCCTCGAGGCATCTAGTTTACGGGGAAAATTCAGACCCCTTTTGGGGGTCCAATCTGCCCCCCATATTGTAGGCAAGTCCGCTTGTGTGGGGATTTCCGAAATCCTTTCACCAATCCGCAGTCCCCCATTTTCTCCAAGTTTACTCGCATTCCTGCTCTCAACTTCCTTTTCCAAATCTTCCATACTGGCAGTATGAGGCCTCTCCCATATCTCGACCTTTCTTAAACGCCCTCTGCCCGTTCTGGACCTTTCTATGGTGACCCTTGCCCTATTTCCGCAATCCTTGCAAGTTCTATCGAGCCTATTGGTTCCACCTGCCCTTGTTTTCCACAGCTGATGCATCGAGCAATCTGGGCATTTCCATATACCCTGCCTACCATCCACAAACCCTTTTTTCTATTCAAGTACAACAATTATTCGGTTTATTGAATGGTATTTCACCACATTTAAGTAAATATTTTGTTTTTTCATGACAAATAACTCTCCAATCAGTAATATCTCTTAATAATACCACAATTAAAAGGTTAACTAGAATAAAATTAACCACAATTAATATTTTGGAAAGCTAGAATCAATCGTATCGGACCATCTGTGGATTCCCCCAGTAAGGTTGTAGATATCATTCGACCATCCAGAATCAGCGAGAAATTTTGCCGAGGCGGCCGATCTGGAACCAGTTCTGCAGTAGATTACAATATCCCTGTCCTTGGGAATATCATTCAATCTCTCTGGTAGTGTCAGATGAGTCACCCTCAAATCAGTTTCTTCTATGGAAACAATCTTTTCTTCTTCGGATCTCCGGACGTCCAATAGGAAAGGATCCCACTCCGTCTCCCTCCTGCCGACAAATTCAACGGGGGTAATTTCTAAAAATCCCCTCCTCTCATTCGGAGCAAGGACCTCAACCCTCTGTCTTTTTTCACTCATAGAGAATTTGAGTGGCTTCATTTCCATGGTCAGGGCATCAATCGTCAGAAGCTCCCCTCTCAGGTTCGAGCCAATGCCCAGAATAATCTTAATCGCCTCAGTCGCCTGAATTGTTCCAACTATTCCTGGTAATACCCCCAGTACTCCCGCCTGTTCACAATTAGGGGCTAATTCAGGTGGGGGTGGTTTTGGAAATAGATCCCTGTAGTTGGGGCCATCATTGAGATTGAAAGTTGAAACCTGCCCTTCGAATCGGTGAATACTCCCAAAAACCCAGGGTTTTTCCAGAATCTCACATGAATCCCCTATTAGGTACCTCGCCTCAAAGTTGTCAGTTCCATCTATGATAACATCGTATTTTGCGATTATTTCTAATGCATTTTCTCTAGTCATTTTTTCGCCAATCATCTCCAACTCTATATCTGGATTCAACATCGTAATTCTCCGTCCGGCTGAATGGGCCTTGTTCTCGCCCACTGAATCCGAATTGTGAATTATCTGTCTCTGCAGATTAGAAAGACTCACAAGATCGTGATCCATGATTCCAATTTTCCCCACTCCAGCTGCTGCCAAGTAAAGTAAGGCCGGAGAGCCCAAGCCTCCGGCACCCACGACTAGTACTGAAGAATTTAGTAGCTGCAACTGTCCGCCTTCACCGACATCTGGGATTACTAAATGCCTTGCATATCTCTCCCTTTGCGATTCGTCCAACCTGTCTGGCATGAGTCACCCGGGGAGGGCAATAGAGATGTGTGCTTCGGTCATGAATACACACTTTCCCGAATTTAGAAGTAGTGGAGTCTAGCAATTGCAATTATACAGCACATCCCCCCTAATGATACCCCTAATCCCGGTCTTCTAGCCACCTTTCTGCATCAATAGCAGCCTGACACCCCATCCCAGCCGCTGTAATCGCTTGCCTATATCTCCTGTCAACCACATCACCGGCAGCGAAAACTCCAGGGACGCTGGTCATTGTATTCTGGAAATGGACAATATACCCCTCGTCATCAGTTTCGACTTGACCTTCTATGAACTGGGTTATGGGTTTATGGCCAATCGCGATAAATGCCCCTGCACAAGATATCTCTTCTACTGAACCATCCCTCGGATCCTCCAGAACCGCTCCAGTTAGCCCATTTTCGTCAGACAACCACCTTTTCACCTGTCTGAAAGCCCTCAACTCGATCTTTTCATGTTTTTCAGCCCTCTCGTACATGACTTTCGACGCCTTGAAAACGTCCCTTCGATGGATAATTGTGACCTTGCTGGCAAACCTTGTGAGGAAAGTAGCCTCCTCCATAGCAGAATCACCACCTCCAACAACTATCACTTCCTCATCCCGGAAAAAGGCACCATCACAGGTTGCACACGTCGAGATTCCCCTGCCCTTCTGGCCCTCTTCGTCCTCTGCGCCCAACCATATCGCCTCAGCGCCAGTACAAATTATCAAAGCCTCAGCTCTGAACTCCTCACCCTCTACCCAGACCCCAAATGGGCGTTCTGACAACTCAACCCTCTCGACATTTCGATCCTGCACTTCGAGCCCAAATCTTTCTGCTTGCTCCCTCATTTGCACCATCATGTCCGGCCCTTCTATTCCTTGGGGGTATCCGGGGAAATTCTCAACTTCCGATGTCAGCATTAATTGTCCCCCGGACATGTATCCTGCAAACATTAGCGGATTAAGTAGCCCCCTTGCTGCGTATAGTCCGGCAGTATAGCCAGCTGGTCCCGAACCGACGATGATTACACTTCGCACTTCGCCTCCCATAGGTGGTCGAGGTGTCGGACATCTCTTCAATCTTGACTGTGGAAATGCAAGAAATTACCTTCTAATAGTCTCTGGGCAATTCTAATAAATCCCCCTGCTCATGACGTAATATGCCTAAATTTTTGTATTCAGGAAGCTATACTGCAGAAGGAGCCGCTGGTGTTCTCAAGGAGGGCGGGACAGTTAGAAGGGATGAAGCTCAGAGAATCGTCGAATCTTTCGGCGGAACTCTCGAGGCGTACTACTGGTGCTACGGACAAACTGATTTTTTCTGCGTAGTAGATGTTCCAGATAAGATCAAGATGACTGCTTTTTCCCTTGCAGTGGGGGCCTCAGGGGTTTTCAATGGAAAATTGACCCCTCTGATCACAGTCGAGGAAATGGATGAAATTGCAAGTGCAGAGCTTGGAGATTTCCGGCTTCCAGGTCAATGAGGGCCATACTAAGGCTATTCTGCCATTGCCGCTACAGCACCAACTGCGGCGCGAGCATGCGGTTCTAATCTGGGATCTATGTGCTGAGGCTTTGCACCCGGGCCAATTATTCCTAGGCCAATCGGCTTGTCGTGCTTGATTTGCAAGTCAATTATCGCCTTAGTTACCGATTGACCCATCACAAGACCATGATCCGTTTCGCCCTTTTCAATAATCCCCAGAGCGACCGCGCCGTCGATTTGCCCCTTAGCAAGCATCCTATCCATTGCAAGTGGTACCTCCATCGAACCCGGCACCCAGGCAACCTCCATAACTTCCCAGTTCTTTGCAGAAGCCTCATCTTTGGCAAATTTCAGCATCTCCTCTACCTTATCCCTATGGAACGCGCCGCACACTATGCCCATTTTCACAAGAATCACACCCTCTCTTTCATCAATGTTTCAATCAGGGCCTGCGTTCTAGAGTCGACCTCAATGTTCACCGTGTCCCCAACCAGTTTTTTTCCAATGGTACTGACTCTCAATGTTTCAGGGATAATGTGAAGGCTAAAATTTTCATCGGAAACATCTCCAATTGTCAGTGACATTCCATCTATGGCAATGAAACCCTTCTTCATGACGAAGGGCCGACAATCTTTGGGATTCTCAATAATTAGATCCAATCCACCGCCCACCTCAACTCTGGAAAGAATTTTGGCCGTTGTTAGAACATGCCCGGATAGAATATGGCCACCAATCTCATCCCCCAATCTTAATGATCGCTCCACATTGACAACTCCACCAATCCCCAAGTTCGATAGCGTGGTTCTACGCAAGGTCTCCTCTATGGCATCAAATTTTACCTCATTTCCTTCAATGGAAACTACGGTCATGCACACTCCATCCAGTGACACACTAGCCCCAATCTCCAGATTCTGGCAATATCCATCCAAATCTACTGTAAGGGTTCTAATTCCGGGTGATTCTTCCACCTTAACCACTGAAGCAGTCCCGGCAACAATCCCAGTATACATCTCAATCCTCCTCGTACGGTCCACCTTCGGGACCAGGCCACAAGTCAAGGATTCTAGCAATTATCTTCCTAGTCCCATCCAAGTCATCAGACAGCCCCTCGATCCTTGAAACCTCTACGTGACCATAGCCATTGCTCTGGAGCCCTTTCCTGATCGAATCAATAGAGTGCTTCTGGTCATATCCCAGAGCGATAAGATCTGGTTTCACAATTTCTAATATTTCGAAGATTGGAACTTCAGGGGGGTTGCCTATGATTGCGGTGTCGACTGGCTTTAGACCCTGCACCATCCGACATCTCAAATGTTGCCCCGTCACTGGCTCGTGCTTCTGCTTGCGAACAGTTTCATCATGTGCGATCACTACGAACAACTCATCACCAAGCGCCTTAGCCTGCTCCAGGTAGTGCAGATGCCCAGCATGCAGAAGATCGAAAATCCCAACAGCCATCACTCGAGTCATACCAATCCCCAACCATTTCATCTAATCATTTTCTCTCATAGCAGACAGAATGTCTTCTCCTGTAATCATTGGGATTCCATGGTGAAGTGAATAGGACCTAGCCTCGTCTATCCCCAAGGCACCGTCACCGTCAGATTCTAGCATTTCTGCTCCAATCGTACAGGGGATCAGCCCGGCAAGTCTGGCTATCGCCACCGCTAACTCGGTATGCCCTTGGCGTGCCGATAAACCACCTGGAGCTTCCCTACAAACTGGAATATGGCCAGGGGTCCTGAATTCCAAGCCCAGTGCTGAAATCGCCTCTTCATGCCTCATTTCTCCTTCGAAAACTTCCATTGCCAGCTCGCCAAACCTCCTAGTAGTCAGAGAACGGTCCTTGTCCGTAATTCCAGTGTATGTTTCTCTGTGATTCAATGACAGCGTGAAGGCCGACCTGTTGTCGTACTGAAGGTCATTCGTGATTAGGTGACCCAATACTGGATTTTCTTCCAGCAATGAGGGGTGCGTATGAATATCTTGGAGCCAGGGAAGGCCAAATTTTTCCCCAATCTCATTCCCAATAGCAAGAAATAGAAGCCCTCCACAATCCTTCCGTAATCTGCGCATAACTTTTGGGGAAGCCGCGGCAGCAGGCCAAAGAAGATCAGTCTCCTTCTCTCGGTATGCCGAGTCGAAGACCATAACTGGATCGCCTCTGGAGAAAGCGGCAACTGCAGCGCCCACGCCCGAGTCCATGCCCCCCGGAGGGGTCACAAGTACCCGTTATTTTCGGTCCCAGAACAATGATGGCTCTGGCAAGCATGCCAAGCTCATGGCAGGAAGGAGACAGGCCTCGGCCCCCGTCCGAGTAGATTTGGCTGGAGGATGGACTGATGTCGACCCATACCCAAGAGATTTTGGTGGGGAAGTAGTGAACTTTGCAATCAACAGACGAATCAGAGCCAGTATTGGCAGGAACTCCGGGCCCGAAGACATTCAATTAGCATTTGAGGTGCCCAGAGGCTCCGGCTTGGGCACTAGCAGTGCAATGAATGTTGCAGTCGCCGGGCTACTTCCAGATTCTCTCAGGACCCATGAGAGTCTAGAAGAATTAGCTGAAATGGCCTTCGACTTGGAGTCCGAGGAGGGGGTGATATGCGGGAGACAAGACCATTGGGTCTCGGCAAGAGGGGGTTTCAATCATTTATTATTCATCGGCGATTCGGTGGAAATAATGCCCTTTGAACCATCGAGATCCGCAAAAATGTGGCTGCACAAGCACCTTCTATTGGTTTATTCCGGTGAGAGCCGCGACTCGCGGGAGATGCAGAAAAAGGTATGGGAGAGATACTCTGAGGGCAATAAGTCAGTCATTGACGGGCTCCATATGATTCGGGCTGCAGCAAGGCCAATGGCGAATGGACTCCAATTGGATAGAAGGGACATGGTAGTCGATTCTTTGAGGCGTATTTGCGAGGGCGTGGATCTGATCGATCCCTCAATCCATGATCCCTTCCGTAGCGTAGTGGAGCCACTAATTGACAACGGATCACTAGCCGCATGGAAGGCCCTAGGGGCGGGAGGAGGGGGTTGTGCAGGATTACTTTGCGCCAACAACTCCCGTGATGTAGTGCACTCCAGAGCTGAGGAAGCCGGCTGGGAGGTAATTGAATGGGACTACGAGGAGCAAGGTTTCGAGATTATCGATGAATAACCTTGTCCTAATACTCAAACATGACCAATGGCCCGAAGGGCCATGCGCGCACACAGGGGAGCCTTGGCACTCCTGATGATTCTGGCACTATTTGCCCCAGGGGCATCATCCTCTTTAGCACTAGAGAGCAACCCCCACGGAGGGTTAGATGCTGAGGGAAACTGGCAACCAAGCGTCGAGCTCGAGATCCACTCAAACTGGTGGGATCACTGGAGTCGAGACAAGGACGGCAACTCTATTGACGACAGACTTGAATGGCTAATTGAGCAACCCGGGGATATTCAGAGTGATTGGTGGAGAAGGGCACCAGAAGGATCAGCACGGATATTTGTTGATTATGACCATCATCCCACTGATTCTGATGTCCAAGCTCTAGAATCACTAGGCGTCGAAATAACCTTCCGTTTCAGATACCTGGATACAATATCTGCTACAGCACCATTTGAATCGATCTTGAATCCGGAGAGAATCAGAGCATTACCAGGGGTGGTAATGGTGGAGGATCTAGGATTAGCTGAGACGAACATGCACGAAGCCGTCCCCAATATGGGTGTAGATTCAGTATGGCAGGATTTCGATCTCGATGGTACTGGCTCGGTCATCGCCGTCCTGGATACGGGAATTCGAGGTGATCATGAGGGCCTCAATGATATGGACGACGATCCATTCACTTGCTTCGACGATCCGCCCGAACCAGACCCACTTGACCCAGAACCTGATCCAGTTCCTTCTGACTGCGATCCGAAGATAATCGCCTTCTATGATGCGGTATTTACCGATGAAGAACAGGACCCCTCTACCTCCTACGACTCGGGAACTCATGGTTCTCATGTAGCTGGAATTGCAGCGGGTACTGGCGGTGGTCAGACCGATCCAGAAACCGGCCTCAGATATGTCGGGACAGCTCCCGGGGCCCATTTGATCAACATCCTAGGTTGCTGTGACGGTGACATTGAGGATGTAATGCAAGGCGCCCAATGGGCCATAGATAACAAGGATAAGTACAGCATCGATATTGTCACCTCCTCTCTCGGAGAACAACAGTTCGAGGTCCATGTAGACAACGATGGAAACTCAGCATGGAGCCGGCAGATGGACATGGTAGTGGAGGCCGGAATAATTACCACTCTATCAGCCGGCAACGAATTCGGCGGACTCACTATTGCTGGTTGCAACACCATTGACAGCCCAGGAGATGCTATGTTGCCAGTTACAGTGGCTAGCTTGGATAAGGACCTACGGTTGGCAGTTTACAGCAGTAGGGGATACACGTCTGATCTTAGAGTGAAACCCGATGTCGCAGTCATCGGATCCAGCATCATGGCACCAGATGCTGCAACCCAAGACGGCTACACCAGCAAGTCTGGGACAAGCATGGCCACCCCATTAATGGCGGGAATAGCAGCATTGATGGTGGAAGCGAATCCAGACATTTCTCCCAACGAGTTCAAGGATATTATTGGTGCCCATTCCATAGAACGTGAGATCCAACTTCTGGATGACCCGGGCCTCAATGACTGTAGCATTCTTGAGACTAGGCCAGACAACGAGTTTGGATTTGGGCAGGCAGATCCAACTGCCTTTGTCGAGGCTGCGGGTAGCATTGACCGGTCATTGAACATCTCAATGGATATCGAAACCTTGCAAGAACTTGGAAACGAGAGCTACGTCTCTGGAAAGTCATCAGGTGCCCCTATTGGCCCTTCTAGTGCAAAGGTAGAGGTTAGAGTGGGCGGGGGCCTTTGGATTGAAGCTACTGATAACTCCCCACTTGAGGATTGGTCATTGTGGAGCATTAGGTTAGAGCCGCACGCGGAATCTGGCAACTCAACCATTTACGCTAGGCTTGTGCTAGATGACGAGCACATCTCCCCTGTCGATGCACGTAGGGTGATTCTCATAGATCAACCCGCCGAAGTCAGCGGTTCCGATAGCTCCATTAGCTCGAACATCCTTATTATCGGAAGCTCACTAATTCTTGTAACCCTACTAGGGTTTGTGATGTTCAATTACAGACGACTAATGGATGAATGGAACGATGGTCCAAGCCTGACAGAGAATAGGCTAAGGAGGATAGTGTCACTTTGTGTGCTATATTTCGCCCAGGGACTTCCATGGGGCTTCACTACCGTCGCTTTCATGGCCTACCTTTCTAGTAATGGCCTAGATGCCGCTGAGATAGCCACGATACTCGCCACAATCGCCCTTCCTTGGACATTCAAGTGGATATGGGGGCCAGTGATCGACACACTTAACTTGCCCCAATTCGGCTCTCGCAGACTCTGGATTATCTTCGCACAGTTCGGAATGGCGGTAACCATTGGGACACTATTGCTCGTTCCAGATTTGCAAGGTCAACTTGACCTAGTAATCCGGCTCCTCTTCATTCACAACATTTTCGCCTCTTTGCAGGATGTCTGCACAGATGCTCTTGCAGTTGACATACTCAGTGATGATGAGATTTCTACGGCGAATGGGTACATGTTTGCGTCCAAGCGGGTAGGGATGATAATCGGCGGCGCTGTTCTTGGTGGATTTGCCTCCACGATAGGAATCAGGGGCATGCTCTCTATCCAGTTGCCCCTGCTACTCCTGATTATGCTGTTACCGCTCTTCCTATACGAGAAGCCAGGGACCCGCCTATTTCCATGGTCTAGGAAGTCAAACGAGGAACAAAATACAAATGAATCCTCGGAGGACGCTGACTCATCAGAATTCGAAGCCGATGAGACACTTTACTGGGAGGAGCCATCAGAATCTAGGTGGTGGGCTGCGAAGGCAGTAGGTCGGTCAACGTACGACGAGCTAATTTCCTTAACCGCATTGTTGACGATCATCTCTTTACTAGTATTCGTGTCAGGATTAGTGTTTGCGATATTCTCAGTTGATCTAACCGTTCCACTTTATGTAAAAGCGAAGCAGATCGCATTTTACGGGTTCCTTTTAGCCATTCTGACTCATTTAGTTTCCAGATCGATCCTAATTCCAAAGGTCCCAAACCCATTCTACTTGTTGCCATCGAGATCCAGGATGACCCTTGCACAGACAACCTTCAATCTGACTAAGGCATTCCATCTCAGATCCTCGTTCTTGCTGATTTTCCTTTGTCTACTATCTGAACTGTATCTCTTCGTCGACCCGATTGCGATTGATATTTTCGTCAACCAGGCTGGTTGGGGGCAGGATAAGTACAATGTCATTATTGGCGGTTTGGTAGTCTTATCGATAATGATCGGCCAGATCTCTGGAGGGATGCTTGGTAGAAGGTTCGGTGTCAGGAAGGTGTCGATGATCGGATTCACATGCCTAGCTGCGGCAAATGCAATGCTTGCAGTATTGCAACCATACTGGACCAATACAGCCATTATGGTCTCTTACCTAGTTATCCGCGGGCTAATCAATGGGGTTGCTTGGATTTGTGTCGTTGCCGTTGCTATGAAGATGACTTGGAGCAAGGTCGGTGGCACCCAATTCACTGCATATATGTCGATGTTCAACCTATCCGGGGTAATGGCTTACACATTCACAGGAAAGATGCTGGAGATTTTTGACAATGACTACTCAAAGGCCATCTACGCTGGAGCGGCATTGACGCTGATCACCGTTGTGTTTCTGACATTCATTGACCCCGATGAGTGCAACAGGGTTCTTGAGACGGGCGATGAAGGGGAGGGGGCAATGGATGCCGATTTGGGGGAGTCTTCATGGTGGACCGATGAAGAGGGGGGCGGTGATTCCGTTGCAACTGCTTGAAATCGTTAATGGAACTGAGACAGACTTCCTGGTCTTCACACAAACCATTTGTCCCTATTGCACAAGGGCGTTCAGGACTCTCGATGCCAAGGGATTAACTTACACTGACGTAAACTTGGACCACTTTGACGGGCTTAGGCAGGAAGTTGTGAGCGAGACTGGCCATCGTACCGTCCCCGTCGTCTTCGATATGAGGGGGAAGACTCCCCATTTTGTCGGAGGATCCGACCACCTACTCGAATACCTCTAGACATCAGATGTTCCAAGATTGTGAGATGCCCGCTGATATCCTGACTCTGAGGTAGGTGGAGCTTCCAGTGAATGTGGCGGTCATAGTGTATTCTCCAGAAGGGTATGGGATTGTGCCCATTGTGCCCCATTCACTTGCCCCCGGACCCCAAAAATCTGCCAGCATGGATACAGACATGTGGTCCCTTAATGTGAAAGAAATACTCGACCCAGAGCCACTGTCAGCATCGATGAAGTAAATCATCTCATCCCATTCTCCATCCGTGGGATGTTCACTTACGAGGAACGAGTCCCTCAACTCAGCATCATTCCCCGAGTCCTCCCACATCCCACTGAAGAGGTCCCCACCCCTGACGAAATGCACTTCGCCAGTATGGCCAATTCCATGGTCGGAGAGCATCATCCTGAGTTGCTCAGACCCATTGGAATCGGTCCAGATGAATGTAGAGAAAAGCCTCACATCATTGTCGTAGACATAGTCAAGCCTCGAACCGTCCAAATTCGATGCAGTAATTATCGCCTCATCGCCGACTGAGGTTACCGAAGCAGCCCATTCAGTTGAGAATAGGGTGAAACTCCAAGATTCGCCTTCAGTAATGGGAAAAATTAGCACACTCTGCGGAATGCCATTTTCATAGGGGCTTAGATTGTCCTTGGTAATCCTACCAAGGAATGGATTGTGATTCAAGACAGCATGCCGCAAGGCCTCAGCCTCACTTGAGATAGCAAGCATGTAAGCATCGCCGTCTTCTTCGTCGGTGCTCGCAATGACCAATTTCGCAGAGTCGTCAAAGTAGTCAGGGGTGGAGAACGTGTAGAGCCACCAGTCCCCTATTTCCCACTCTGGGGCATTCAGTGCCCCACCTTCTCCTTCTGAGCCGTCTGTATCGAGCAGGCCCGTGCAACCAGTTATCGAAGCTGCCATCAGTGGAAGTGACATCAGTAGTGCGGCCGTACCCCTCATGCCATCCGATTCCATGCACCCATGAAGAGCCTAACGATTCCAAGCTCCCTTCAGAATAGGCCGCTAGAAGCACCAACCACTGCAACGATGGACATCAGCTTAATCAGGATGTTTAGTGAAGGTCCGCTGGTGTCCTTGAATGGATCACCAATGGTGTCCCCAATAACAGCTGCATCATGCGTTGAGTCCCCCTTTCGCGCCCCAGCGATGTGCCCTTGTTCTATCGCCTTCTTTGCGTTGTCCCACGCACCGCCGGCATTGGCCATGAATAGAGCCATCAGGACTCCCGTCACCAAAGACCCGGCAAGAAGGCCTCCTAGTGCCTCAGCACTAATGGCGATCCCAACAATTATCGGCGCCGAAACCGCAACCAAACCAGGCATGATCATTTCTCTGAGGGCCGCTTGAGTCGAAATCTCGACACAGCGTTGACTGTCAGGCTTCACTCCCTCACGCCCTTCCAACAATCCATCAATCTCTGCAAACTGCCTGCGAATCTCTACAACCATGTCATTAGCAGCCTTTCCAACAGATGTCATTGTCATTGCAGCTACAACAAAGGGCAACGCACCTCCGATCAACAAACCAATTACCACTTCAGGGTTTGTCAATGCAAGATCTTCGGCCTTCAGATCAGCAGCAGTACCAAAGGCCGCGAAAAGAGCAAGAGCAGTGAGGGCTGCACTACCAATTGCGAATCCTTTGCCTATCGCAGCAGTGGTATTGCCAATCGAATCCAATCCATCTGTAATTTCTCTCACATCGGACCCAAGCTTCCCCATCTCTGCAATGCCTCCGGCGTTATCTGCTACCGGGCCATAAGCATCTACTGTCATCGTAACTCCAACAGTCGCCAACATCCCCATTGCAGCCATAGCAATCCCGTAAAGTCCAAGTTCGGCAGAAATGGCACTACCATCATCCATTACGTCGTTTGCGACAAATATGCCTCCAGCAATCAGCATTATTGGCATGAATGTTGACATCATACCCACTGACAAACCCGCGATGGCATTTGTGGCCGGACCGGTCTTCGACATCTCCCCAATGTGTGGTATTGAATGCACTGGGATGCCAAAGACGGGCTCTATGCCAGTGTAATACTCCGTAACGAGGCCAATCAGAATCCCAATTATGGAGCCTGCAATGACAGCTAGCATCGGATCGGTCCCTGTTTCCAGGCCTAAGTAACCAATGCCAAACCACCCCGAAGCCCAGAAGAGAATTGCAGCGATGAAAGTTGTATTCCTAAGGGCAGCGGCCGGATCACCACCCTTTAGGAGCTTCATACTGAACACCCCTACGATCGATGAGGCATATCCAACGAGCCCGAGGAAAATTGGTAGGGTGATGTAGTCAGAGTGCATTCCAGAAGCCTCCGCAATTACCATGGCAGCAATAATTGAGCCGACGAAGGACTCGAAGATGTCAGCACCCATCCCGGCAACATCTCCAACGTTGTCACCTACGTTATCTGCAATCACTCCGGGATTCCTTGGGTCATCCTCTGGGATGCCCGCCTCCACCTTTCCAACGAGATCCGCCCCAACGTCAGCAGCTTTGGTGTAGATTCCTCCACCGACTCTGGCAAAAAGTGCAATTGAAGAGGCTCCCATTCCAAATCCGGCAATATTCTGAACCTCTTCTCCGGTCCCAAGCCATAATGCCATTAGAGAAATGCCCAGAAGGCCCAAACCACCGACAGAGAGCCCCATCACGGCCCCACCATTGTAGGAAACTTCCAGAGCTGCAGCTTGGCCACCGTTCGCAGCAGCCATTGCGGTTCTTCCATTTGCACTAGTTGCCGACCTCATTCCCGAGTAACCAGCCGCAACGCTGCAAATAGCCCCTGCTAGGAAAGCTGCTGGAGTCTCATACTCGAAGTCATTAATGTAGAGCAAGAAGCCCGATACGACCAATATGAAGACACTAAGGTATTTGTATTCAGCATTAAGAAAAGCCATCGCTCCTGCTTGGATCTGATTCGTAATGTCAGCGACGGTTTCGTTTTCAATCTTGATCTTCTTCACTTGGCTATAAAGGAGCATTGCTATTGCCAGTCCGGCCAAAGCTACAGCTACTCCAATCTCTGGTATATTCTCTATCACATTCTCACCTGTCGACCCGCCGACCTAGGCTCAATATTTAATCCGAATCCAACGCTTAATCTGACTATGCCCTAGATTTGCCTGTATTGCTGTTAACGACAGATGCAAACGATTGCAGTATTCCCGCGCCATCATGATCCTTTCTGAATGCCTCCAGCTCTTCTTCCGAGATATGCCCAGATTCAAAGGCCCTCTCCACCCTAGCTCTAGCTGCCTCGGGATGAAACTGCACCCCCCAGGATGGCAAATTTGACCCATCCTCCCCACGGACCCTTACAGCAGTAACCCCATTATGAATAGTAGAGCCAAGGAGACTGCAAGAATCCGGAACAGTAATCACATGGTCCTGATGGGTGAAAAGAACAGCTGGGCAATCCTTCTCACCACTTCTCCGAGAAGAAAATAGGATATCTGCATCCCCCTCTTCGGTTAGCTCAAGATCCCAGACCCCGTTAGACAGTGAATCCGCCCTTTCTACCGTTGATCCAAGTGCTTTGCATAGGAGCTGATGCCCAAAACAAATTCCCAATGTCGGGATCCCCATCATGGCTGAGCATCTAATCAATGACCCACCGCCGTCCATCCAGTCCTCCCACATTGTCACATTTCTGCGCGATCCACTGCACACCACCGCTTGTGGCCGAAGCTCACCTAGCCACCCCCTCATCTTTGCATCATCCCCTTCAAGGGGCATTGCAATTCTCTTGAACAACACATCATTCCCGTTCATCTCCAGATTGCACTCTTCCCAGAATTCGAATTCATGGTCCCAGTGCGGGACGTCATTCAAAGTCAGTCCGACCAATCCGCCATTTTGCGCTCCAAATCCAACTTCCTCAGTTTGCATCTGCGGCGTGACAAGAAGAACTTCAACGTCTCCAAAATTGGAAATAGGATCGATTACCTCCTGATTGCCACCATGTCCAAACTGGGATCTTTCCACCAATAGGTCCATGAGAATAACTCGGGTTCTGTCGCCCATGCCCTCTCGAGAAGGCAAGTGTTTGAAAGACTCCCGCTGTTCGGAGTACAAGGTGACCCATTGGTCGACAAGCAACTAATCTTGGATTCGGTGGGACCAGTCCAGGCTGTTTTGGATGCACATGATGGCATTGTGAATGTGGTCGATACCACTGATGGCGTGATTATGATCTCATTAGAAGGAGGCTGCACAGGATGCAGTGCTACACCAATGACTGCCATGCAAATATACTATTCACTGATGAAGCTCGATGAAGTACAGGACGTAGTCTTCGTCAATGGAGAACTACCGGCATACATGCGTGCATTCATAGATGATAAGCTAAATTCCGAATAGCTATTCATCTTTCTTCGATTTCATTATTTTATGCGGATTTGCCCCTCTCTGCACTTCCTTTCCCTTGATATTCATCATCGCTGCAATAGCGACAATTACTGCTGTCACGGCAGATGGCCTAGCAACATTCCTCGATCCCCATAGCTCTCCTCCCGAGTAATGAATTAGGAAAAGTATCCCCGCAGAAATGCAGCACAATGAAGCAATTATCCGTTGAGTGAGAATTTCTCTCCCCGTAGTACGCGACAGGGTTCCTATTGACATCCACAGAATTGTCGCGATTCCACAGAGGCTCACAGCAACTGTTTCCAACGCCCCTAGGTAGTCCATGCCTTCCCGTATCGTTCTAGGTTTGAGTAAGTTTTCTTGGCAACATACAATAAATCATCCCAACTTAACGTAAATATGGGGGTTTCACCGAGGTCTAGGTGGTCCAACAGGGATGATAGGTCATATCAGGGAGATAGTTCTAACCGATCCCAAAACCGAAAATCCAAGATTCACAACTGGGTTGGGATTAGTGGAGACTTCACTGTACCTTACCTGATAATCGGACAATTCACCAGTATCGCTGCACTAATCATGCTTTTCTCAGGGACACAATCAGCAGGGACTGTTTCCTCGGACTCACAGTGGTGGCTTCTCAACTCTTCTTCCTTGGCAGTCACAGCATCTATTGGAGCAGCTTCCGTATTGTCCCTGCTGCTAGTGATTTTTTCGCGAAGCGCAACGAGAAACCGTAGGAGGATTGCTAGAATTTGGCCCATAGCCTCGATTATTGCCGCTTCCATGATTCTACGAGACTGAGATTATTTCCGGCCAGCTAAACGCAACCCACTTGAGCCATTACTCATTGCGACAAGTAATTATGAACCCAGCTACATCCATATTGTACGCTCTAAGCTTTACATCATTGTTTATTGGCTCAATGTTGATTGGCACTGGCTCAGAGTTACCTATTCCTATTCCAGATTCTAGTGACGATTCATTGGAACCCTTTTTCTCAGGCAACTCCGGGAATTTCTCAATCGACTCTTCCGATTCCGATTTTCTCAGTGTTTCAGTTTTTATAATTGGCTCATATCAAGATTCAGATTCAAATGGCCTCTGGGACCTGTGCGAGAGCTCGAACATTCTCGTCTGGAATGAGGCTGATGGGAAACCAGACTCATATGGGCATGAGAACAACACATTCTACCCTCTTTGTGAACCCGGTTTCGAAATGAACGGCTCTTTCAATACCCTACCAATGATCAACATCGGTGCAATTTGCCAAGATCCATCCAAACCCGACTTGGAGACCTGCCGTGATGGCATCTACACATTCGAGTCAACGGTCTTCATGAGGTTAGTTTTGAACTCAAACCAAGAAACATCCCTGTTTGCCACATTGATTGATGCGGTTATTTCTGGATTAAGGACCGGATACTCTATTCTTTGTGGCGCCATATTTTTCTTTGCCCTCGGACTAACAGTCTCATTCTTTAGTAATGAAAATGTTGAGCCCAGGGAAAAGAAAAGTAAGCAACCATTGGCCGTATGGAAGGCATATTCATTGTCCCAAGCTGAGCGTGGAAAGGATGGCCTTCCCAAGGCCTTCAGTAGGCATGTCAAGTCAGAGAAAGTATTCCGAAAGCAAAGAAAGGGTAACACTCGAGGTGGTGTGCACAAATCTGGAGGATTATTCCTAGATGGATGGACCGAAGAAGATTCGGACGAAGAGTACCAACGCAAAGTGGCGAATCGCAGGGGCCGTAGGGGCTAGAGAAGCGGCTCGAACATGAAAATTAACCCAATGGCGATGATTAGCACCACACTAAATCTAAGAACCCGGAATAGAGAATGTAGCATCAAGTCACTATAGGTTCCGACCTTCCCCCTAGTAGGTGGAATCGGCATCTTCGGCGATTGAGGAAGCTCATCCTCCCCAATCATAGAGACAACCTCCCAAGATAACGCTCAGTCCTCCGCTGATCCTCGATTCCTCACGAAAATTGGGACATCTTTCATTTTGTGCGCATTCTCTCTGTTAAACCTCTGGAAGACTTCCAAAACCTCCTTTTGCCTGTCCGTCAGTGGTTCTTCAGATGGATCATCCATTATTTTCATTGCCCACTCCAATTCTTCGTAGTTTGCCCCAATCTGCTCTTCATCGGTTCTGCCATCCCCCCACAAACCATCAGTTGGAGCAGCCTCCCTGATTCTTCTAATTACTCCCAATGACTCTGCCAAAGCAAACACTTCTGATTTATACAAATCTGCGATAGGCGAAATGTCCACTCCCCCATCCCCATATTTTGTGAAAAATCCCACTCCGAAGTCTTCGATTTTATTTCCCGTCCCCACAACTATTCCATCATTCGAGCCAGCAATTGCGTACAAGGTGACCATTCTCAACCTCGCTCTGGTATTCGCCATTGCCAGATTGGAAATATGATGCCCCCCTAAATCTTTATTGCATAGGTAATCAAATGTCTCTGTGAGGTCAATTCGTCGACCTTCCACATTTCCCCAATTTGCCTCCAGCCACTCAATATGCATCTTGGAAAGTTCATACTGCCCTTGGTCTTGATGAATTGGCATGTTCAGAGCCATTGTTTTAATCCCCGAATTGGCGCATAGGGTCGAAGTAACCGCTGAGTCAACTCCCCCAGAAACTCCAACGATTAAAGTAGTAATTTGATTTTCTTCAGCATACTCCTTGATCCAATTAGCAATTTCATCACCCAAGGCGCCCCAGTCTTCCATTTTCTTAACCTCCGATCAATTGCTTACAACTAATGACATGCCACTCCGTATTTCTTTAGGCGCCAGTAATTGTATGGCCATGGTGTTAGGAATCCCACTAAAAGCATGAATGGGATGGCTATTGGGTTCAAGCCAAGCTCACCCTTGGTAAATAATAAATCAGTTACCTCCATTGCAATCTCCATCATCAGCATTGAAATGAACGACATCCCAAGTGCGGTGGAAAGAGAGTTCCAGAAATCCATCTGACCTCTCATCAATATTGCAGTTTCTAGCATCACACTAGTTGCTAAACCATTGATAAGGGGAAGAATCGCATAAAAATACCAGCCTCTCGAATAAAGGGCCAGCCCCTCAGTAATGCCTGAATGTGAGTAGTATGCTAGCGTCCCAAACTCTCCTATTGAACAGCCAATCAGACACCACTTTGTATTGTTAGCCGACTGCTTCCAGACACTAATATCCGACCAATCAAAACTCGCCGATTCTCCCCCTATGGAGTAACCTAGGGAAATTACTGCACTCGACAACTGATCTTCGGAAACTCCTGTATGCTTGACCAAAGCACTCCCCTCTTCATGCAACACCAGAGCCGATTTGACGCCAGAGACTTTCTCCAAGGCCCCTTTGACCCTGCTAGCGCATCCATCGCAGGTCATACCGCCTACGCTCATCCTAATCTCCCCAGCCACTGTTTACAACTCAATGTTCGAGGCATTTGAAACCTTGCTAGGGTCATTATTCATTTTACCATCCCCTCAAGTTCAAGACGAAATGGTCGGTCGCCAGTCTCATGGCAGTGCCCAGAGCACCCGGAGAACTCGACCCTGTTTCCCTTGAGACTGCTTTGATGCAGTTATGGGATGATGAGGGAACCTTCTCTAAGTCCATAGAGGAAAGGAGGGAGGGAGGGGTCCCGTTTACCTTTCTAGAGGGTCCCCCGACTGCAAATGGAAAACCAGGCATTCATCACGTAATTTCCCGCCTTTTCAAGGACATGGTTTGTAGGTGGAAAACCATGGAGGGACATATCGTAGAACGAAAAGGAGGTTGGGATACGCACGGCTTGCCCGTAGAAATCGAAGTCCAGAAGAAACTCGATTTGATGTCAAATGAAGCAATCGAGTCTTTTGGGATGGAAGCTTTCAATCAGAAGTGCAAGGAGAGCGTTTGGACCTATGAAGAAGCATGGAGACAGATGACTGAGAGGATGGCATTCTGGGTAGATATGGATGATCCATACGTTACATTGGATGACAAATACATCGAGTCTGCTTGGTGGTCTCTCAGCCAAATGTTCGACAAGGGGCTTCTATTCAGGGGCCATAAGGTTCTTCCTTATTGCCCTCAGACCGGAACAAGCTACTCCACTCACGAGGTCTCCCTCGGGTACAAGGAAGTATCCGAACCGGCTGTCTTTGTAAAATTTAGACTAGAGAATGATGAAGCATCGGTACTTGCATGGACAACAACACCATGGACCCTTCCGGGAAACGTCGGCCTTGCTGTGGGTCCAAATGTGACTTACTGCAGAATCCGAATCACCGAACCGCCATCGAAATCTTGGAAGGGCCGAGGTGGCGCCGAAGTTGGCGAAGAGCTAATCTTAGCGAAGGATTTACTGAGCAATGTCCTAAGAAATAAAGTAGAAGTTGTTGATGAGTTTTCAGGCTCAGAACTTGTTGGCAAGGCCTACCAGCCTCTTTTCCCAGGGGCTATTTCAAGAGGCTCTTCGAAAACTGCATGGACAATCGTGGCAGCTGACTTCGTGACAACAACTGATGGAACAGGGGTGGTTCATACTGCAGTGATGTATGGTGAGGATGATTACCGTTTAGGGATGGAGGTCGGATTTCCAGCTCAGCATACGGTAGGAATCAATGGGGAATTCATCGAAGGTGTGCACGAATCCTTGGATGGTCGGTATGTCAAGGAATGTGATAATGATATCATTGATCTTCTGGAAAATAATGGCTTGCTCTATAGGGAGCATATCTATACCCACGATTATCCCCACTGCTGGCGTACTGACCATCCTCTGTTGTACTATGCAATGGATAGCTGGTTTGTCAAGATGACAGCTGTGAGGGAGCAGATCCTAGCGCATAATGGGGGTGTTGAATGGGCACCGGAATGGACCGGAACTAAGAGGATGGGGGAGTGGCTTTCCAACATCAAGGATTGGGCAATCAGTAGAGAGAGATATTGGGGTACACCAATTCCAGTCTGGATTTGCAACGAATGCGGCCATGAGCATTGCATCGGAAGCATAGGTGAGATGGAATCAATGAAGACCGCCAACTCCCAAATGCCTCCTGAATTACATAGACCATATGTCGACGCAGTATTCCTCGATTGCCCCATCAGTGATTGTTCTGGGGAGATGTCAAGGGAACCCTATGTCATGGACTGCTGGTTCGACTCAGGTTGTGCGTCTTTCGCACAATGGCATTACCCATTTGAGAATGAAGAGAAGTTTGCTGGAGCATTCCCTGTTGATTACATATGCGAGGCAGTCGATCAGACTCGAGGATGGTTTTACTCTCTACTTGCGGTCGCGACCACAGTTTTCGATGAACCATGCTTTCGGCGATGCCTTTCTCTCGGACACATTCTAGATAAGGATGGAAAGAAGATGAGCAAATCCCGAGGAAATGTTGTCAATCCTTGGGATCACTTCAACAAGGAGGGCGCTGATTCCATCCGTTGGTATATGACAACCCAAAGCGCCCCGTGGTCACCCACCAACTTTGACCCCAATGGTGTCCGTGAATCCTATGCCAAGATGTTCCTCACTCTTTGGAATGTATATCGGTTTCACTCTGATTATGCTGCATTGGATGGTTTCGACCCCGAACAAGAATCAGGCTTTGTGGCAATTGATCAAAGAAGCCCTCTGGATCGCTGGATTCTTTCCAGAGTTACGTCCATGGCCGATGAATACCATGAAAATTTCAAATCATGGGATTTCCATAAGGCTGGGCGGATGCTTGAGGATTTCGTCGTCAATGACCTATCTAACTGGTACGTCAGGAGATCACGTAGGAGACTTTGGGAAGAGTCAGATAGCAAAGACAAGAGAGCATGTCAGCACACATTACATGAGGTCCTAATAGTGGTTTGCCGACTAATGGCCCCCGTTTCGCCATTCATCCCCGATGAGATTCACAGAGGACTCATCGGAACCTCAGTTCATTTGTCAGACTGGCCAATCGGATCACCAATTATGGATAGATCTTTACCCCCAAGAGACCGTATTATAGAGCAGCAGATGACAATCGTCAGATCATTGGCAGAGGCAGGCAGGAGAATCAGGGTCGAGGCCAACAGACGCCAGAGACTTCCATGCAGAACTGGGTGGATAGTTGGGGGCCCCGACATCTCAGATTTCCACGAAACATTAGCTGAGGAACTCAACGTTGAAATTCTGAAAACCGAAGACGATCTTGATATATTCCAGAGGATAGTCATCGAACCGAACCGAAAGTCACTCGGTGCAAAATGTCGGTCCGATCTCCCTGCGGTTCTAGCACAGCTCGATCTATCAGACCCAGAAGATTTTCTTCTTGAGATAGAAGCCGGAATTGCAGCTCTTGGAGGCTATGAAATCACAATGGGGGATATTGAAATCCGAAGGACAGAGAAAACAGGGTTTGCTGCCCAGACCCTATCCTTTGAAGAGGGCGATGTTTCAATAGTACTCGATCTTGATTTGGATTCCGAACTACTTTCAAAAGGATTAGCCAGGGACATCACCCGACGAATTCAAGCTAAACGGAAAGAGTTGGATTTAGACGTCGAGTCAACCATCGAATTGAAACTATGGGTGGATGGAATTGAATTGGCAGACTCCGATTGGTCACATGTGAAAAATGAGACTAGGGTGGGATCAGCCTCACTGAACGACGGAAAACCACAATCAGATGCCGACACTTTCGAGGTCGATGGCACCAATGTTTCATTCCAAATTTCCACATAATCAGTGATTATGGCCCACCATGAATTGACTCGCTATGGGCCTATAAGACTCCGGAATCAATAATTCAACACCGAATAGCGGATCCGGGTCGGTGGAGTCATGATACGCGATAAAAGATCCACCATCTGGAAGAATACCCATGCTAGCGAAATCGAACCTGATGTCATTTCCTGCTCCAGATGTCGAGTCAAGGTCCCCAAGTCCTAGGAAAGTCTTTGTGTCTGGATCCAAACTCTGCGAGAATTCCCTAACATGCCAAGCAATATCTACATCCGGTCCTTCTGCACTCTGATATCTGACATTAAGCACGAATAGGTCGTGAATCCCATTTGAGTGGAACTCCCACTCCTCTATCTCAGTAGCCTCATTTGATAGGTTGTATGAGCGATTCTCCCAAGATTCACCCCCGTCCCATGAAATCATATGGGCAAGCGAGACCCCACTGGCTGTCACGCAGTGTAGTGCCGTGGAAGAGTCGAAAGAACAATACTGCGAAGGAAGAGAGGAGCCATTCAGAGTAGTTCCCGTCCACCAACTTAGGGACGTGTCCAGATATGCGTCCCTGCCATCAATGAAGTAGTCGGGGAAGTATAGACCTCCCGAGGGAACAGGAAAGGCCCTCATCTCCTTGTGGGGCTTTGTGAAATCCCACTCAGGACCGAGAGCTTCCGGATTCAAGTCAACCTCCATGATGTCTAGGACTTCGTCTCTATCCGGGAATCCGAAGTAGTCGTAGTTTAGCCCATCAGTGGATATCTGACCGCCAATATTCTGTACCTGATGCCAAAAGTTCGAGATTACCAGACTTGCCCATGGGCCGTTCCCATATAGTCCCCCATTAATTGGGCCAACCACCTCCACTTGCCATGATCTGTCATAGAAAGGCTCAGGCGTCCTGTTGAAGCACCAACTCCATTCCTTGTCCTCGGAGTCATAGAAGAAAGCGTAGAATTGATCCGCTCCGCTGGAGCTTGGGTAGGGAAACCATCCCATGGAAATCAAATCACCATTTGTAGCCTGGACAATGCTTCCTTCTCCCAAACCCTCTTGACCAGGGACAGTGGGTTTGGGTTCCAAACAACCAAACTGTGATAGAATTGTAGGGAGATACTCATTCCACGAGTGCCCTCTGTCTTCAGACCAAGTTGGATATTCGCCACCAAAGTTCAGAATCCATCCCTCTTTGGTCGCCGCAAGGTAGTGTTCACAGCAGTTGCCTCCCTGTTCATTCCCAAAGACCGACCAAGACGAATTTCCCCAGGTTTCATTCCCCACAGGGTCCCCCACAGTGAAATTCCGGGAGTCTTCATAACTACTCGGAGGGTCAAGGAGATAGTATTCAGTATCCCAAGAAACGGACTCTGCTTTCGTTTGCCCCTTCTCGATACATCCTGCCATGGCCATTATCAATGACATTGTTAAGGCTGCAATAATCTGCCTCCTACTGTTGGACTGCACACATTTCCGTTGGCATTGACCTATATCGCACTTTCATTAAGTAGCTCAACCAAGTCTCCAAGTCGGCCCATCAGACCCATCTTCAACAATCACTCCCATAGATGCCAACTCATCTCTAATTTGATCGGCCCTTCCCCAATCATGGGCACCTCTTGCCTCATCCCTCTGAGAAAGAAGCACCTCTACCTTTTCGGAAATTCCCACTCTAGCAGTATGCGCTTCTTCCTGTGCAGCAATCACTTCTTCACGAGACGGCAGGAGTCCCAGAATATTTCCAGCATGCTCTTCTAACCAGGAAGCCACTCCTTTGGACGTCCCCAAGGAAACTACCTTCTGAACTTCAATAATCGCCGATCTAGTATTGAAATCATCGTCCATCGCATCCCTGAATAGCTCACTGACCCCAGTCATATCCGTCCCAGAGTCTCCGGAAGTTAGAGATCTGGAATAAGCACCCACCAAACGCTCGTAGTGGTCCGCGGCATCTTCTAGGAATTCAGGAGTTAGATCGATAGGATTTCGGTATGGGACACTCAGTAGTGCATACCTGAGAGCCAATGGTGCGTGGCGTTCAAACAAGTCACTTACGTTCCAGAAGTTTCCCAGACTCTTGCTCATCTTCTCCCCATCAACATTGACGAAGCCATTATGCATCCAGAAACCAACAACTGGTTCACATCCGGTGGAGCATTCAGATTGAAATATTTCCGCTTCGTGATGTGGAAATCTGAGGTCATGACCACCTCCATGGATATCGAATTGCTCCCCGAAGTGCTTCAGTGACATTGCTGAGCACTCGATATGCCACCCCGGTCTACCCTCCCCCCATGGGCTTGTCCACGACGGCTCATCTTTTCTTGCGAACTTCCACAATGCAAAGTCCCTGTGGTTCTTCTTTCCAGAGCCCGTTTCACTAACTCTGCCTCCGGCACCCTCCCTCACCATCTCAAGAGTCTGACCAGTCAAAAGACCATATTTCTCCGGAGCTGAATCAATTTCGAAATAAACGCCATCATCAGCTAAGTAAGCATGACCCTTTTCTATCAGAGACTCAACCATCACGATAATCTCGGGGATGGTTTCCGTGACTCGTGGATATGAGTCTGCCCTCAGTACATTCATCCGATCCATCACTTCAAAGTACTCCTCTATGTTCCTATTCGCCACTACTTCGAATGTGACTTCTTCAGATTCAGAGATTTCAATGATTTGGTCATCAATATCTGTGAAGTTCTGGACATAGTCGACTTCGAAACCACTGGCCTCTAACCACCTGTGAACAACATCGAATGCGATGTAGCATCTCGCATGTCCGAGATGACTAGGAGAGTAAGGGGTTATTCCACATACGTACATCTTTACCTTGCCATCTTCCAAAGTCTCAAACTCTCTCTTTGAGCGAGACTTGGTATCATAGACCCTTATGGCCATGCCTCACCGAGGGCTTTCTAGTCATCAATGCCTCGCCGCTTCGACGAGTTCCGAATATAGAATGTCATGCCCAGCACGTTCTGGATGCCATTGGACGCCAACGCAGAAATCCATGTCGATATTCTCAACCGACTCGATCAAATTATCATGCGCTGCAGTTCCAGAAACGAATAGGTTACCCGCGTCAGCAACTCCCTGATGGTGCATTGAATTGACCATGACTGACCCCCCCATCATTCCCGCGAGAAGGGAACCTTCTTCGATATCTACTAGATGTTCAGTCTCAACACCACCAAAGCCCCCATGCCCTTCGTGACCAGGCGTCGTTTCCAGATGTTGATACAAGTCCCCCCCATGCATGACACTGAGGATTTGCATACCCCTACAGACACCAAGAAATGGCATATTCCTTCTCATTGCCCCTCTAATCAGATCCATTTCGGTACTGTCCTGTTCTGGACAGAACTCCTTCGTCATCGGATCAGGACTTTGCCCATAGTTTTCTGGACAGATATCAGGTCCACCTGAGACTACCAACGCATCAAGCGAATCAAGAACTCCAGTCATATCCCCAGCAGGTGGGATAATCAATGGCATTCCACCGACCCTTTCGATAGCAGAGACGTATGCAGAGGGGAGAATTGCAGCGTGTCTATGCCAGTTTCCATAAACCGTCTCCCGCAAGAAACAAGTGACCCCAATCTTCGGCCTCATTCGTCCCCCATTAATCATGGTACCGTCAATGACTTATGACAATCACTGCTGCTGAATTCGGTTCTGAATTTCCTCATCCTTGGTTACAATTTGTTCCCAAAGGAGTTCCGCAACATCCATTACTTCCATTTCAGATCCGATTGCATCAAGCCCATCTTTGACCATTATTGAGCAGAATGGGCAGCCGACTGCAACCGTGTCACACCCCGTTTCTGCTATTTCCCGCGCTCTGATTTCATTTACGCGCTTGTCCGGGTCCTCCTCCATCCACATCTGAGCACCCCCAGCTCCACAACAAAACGAGTCCCTTCCACTCCTACTGACCTCAACATCGACACCACCAATAACATTCCTTGGTTCTTCAATAACCCCTCCAATTCTACCAAGATAGCAAGGGTCATGGTAAGTCACTCTACGCCCTTTCTTTAGGAAATGCCTAGAAATGGGAAGCTTACCTTCTTCCTGAAGTTTAGCAATGATCTCCGTGTGGTGGAAGACCTCCAGGTCTTCACCCCCATAGTCTGCGTATTCCTTTCCAAGCGTGTGGAAGCAGTGCGGACAGGATGCAACAATCCTCTTCACCCCTAGTTCCTGAAAAGTCATCATGTTCGTCTCTGCAAGCATTTGAAACAAATATTCGTTTCCAGCCCTTCTAGCGGGATCACCCGAGCACCCTTCCTGCATGCCCAAGATTCCCACATCCAGACCAGCCTCCTTCAACAGGGAAATTGTCGAGCGGGCAACTTTTTGATTCCGTTCATCGAAACTTGCCGCGCATCCGACGAAGTAGATGTATTCTGCAGGTTCCCCAACCTTGACATCGAGGCCCGCGGCCCAATCTGCACGTTCATGCTCACCAAACCCATATGGGTTTGATGCCGCCTCTATGTTTCCCAATGCAGTGTTAAGAACCTCTGGATACTCCATGGTCTCCATCATCGCATTGCGGCGGAGATCAGTTAGTTTTGGCACGTGATCAATGTATAATGGACAGACATCAACACATGCGTTGCACGTTGTACATGCCCATACCGCATCATCAGAAATCCGTTGCATCATGGTTTCTTCAGGTGACTTACCTGCAAGTAGAAGTGGGGCATGCTCATTAGCATAGTTTCTGACATCATGAATTACCTGCATAGGGTTGAGTGCTTTGCCAGATTCATATGCAGGACATACATCCTGGCAGCGCGCACAGGAGGTACACGACCACCCGTCAATCAATTGCCTCCAGGTATACTGGGTGTAGGAACTGACACCGAATGAGTCTATGTCAAGCTCATCAAGAGGTACAGCTTTGCCATTTTCGCCAACTGCCAGTGGACGCATCCTCCCCATTGGCCCAGTATCATGGAAGAATACATTTGGAACAGCCATTACCAAGTGCATGTGCTTAGAAAGTGGAATGAGGAATAAAAATATGGAAATTGCAAGCATATGTGCCCAATATGCCAAAATCACAGTTCCATCAGAAACCCCTGTCTCATAGACAAAGTGGCCTATTGGCTCCCAAAAACTGTCCGGATCATCATTCGACTCTACAATGAACGAGGTAGTGGTGATTGTAAGTATTAGGAAAAGTATGAGATTTCCCTCAAGCTGAGATTTCCCTTTCAGTTTTTCCGGAGTGAAAATTACACGCCTCACCAAGGCCCCCGTGCAACCAATTAGTGCCATCAAATAACCCAGCTCAACCATCCCATTCCAAGGTCCTTTCAGAATTCCTGGGAGAAATTCTCTCGAGAACGCATTAGCCGTCGCCAAATCAAACATATCAGTTGCTAACATCAGGAAACCCCAGAACATCAGAACATGCATTGTCCCAGCGACCCTGTCCCTGAGGACCTTCTTCTGACCCAACCATCCAACAATGAACTCCCTTATCCTAATGCCCCAGGAATCAAATCTTCGATCCGGAGATCCAAGCAACACCAGTCTTGTAGCTTTCTGGACTTGATATGTGAAAAATCCAATTGATATCCCGCCAAGCATTAGCAGCAGGTGCCAGCCATCCAGTGGCCCATAACTCTCCAATAATGGATGTTCCAATCTTCTGCCCCCCCGGGTATCCTTTGATGGCCCACCCACGCCCATGCTTTCAAATAAATCGCCGACAATGAAACCCAACACTCATTGCTTTTGTGCACAACGGTGCTGCATGACAAGTGCCTTCGCGCCGGGCAAATGTATTCTTTTCGGCGAACATGCTGTGGTTTTTGGGCATCCTGCCGTAGCAGTTGCCATTGATCAAGGGGTCAGGGTCTCAGTAACTGAGTCAGAGGATTGGTTTTTAGAGGGTAAAAAATTCCAGAAACGCCGCCATCCTCACATATCACACATTCTAGAAAATGTGTTCCAATATGATGGCCCCCCCCTCTGTATAGATGTTCACAGCTCTTTGTTCTCAGCCGCAGGAATGGGATCTTCTGCCGCCCTCTCAAACGCATTGGCAGCAGCAATTCAGAGTCATTTGCTACCCGATGAACCACTGGATAGGATAAGCTTGGCCAAAATCGCCCATTCCGCCGAGGCAAATGCACAGAAGGGACGTGCTAGTCCGACTGACACTGCTACCAGTGCACTTGGGGGGTGCATAGTGGTCTCAGAGAAGCAAGTAGATGGAACTAGGCATGTATTCGACACCAAATTAGACACACCAGAAGGTCTTCGGAGATGGACAGTTAGTGCGGTGGACATCCCGAGTGATGTAGAAGAATCATGGCTGGTAATTGGCTACACAGGAAAGGGGTCTTCTACTGGATCGATGGTCGCCAAGGTCGCTGACTTGGTTTCGAGAAATCCCGGAAAGATGGACCAATTACGAATGATTGGCCAAATTACCAAAGCTGGTTTAACCGCACTCTCCGCAGGAAATCTAGAGGCCCTAGGCATGGCAATGGACACGTGTCACCAGAGACTACAGGATCTGGAGGTTAGTAACAACAAGCTCGATATGCTCGTATTGGCAGCTAGGCCACATTCTCTAGGGGCAAAAATGACCGGCGCGGGTGGTGGTGGATGCATGATCGCCCTGACCAGGGATCCAAAGAGGACATCAGAGGCAATCGAGGTAGCAGGAGGGACCCCATTGATTTCTAGATTAGGCTCGAATGGGGTGAGTTTGGTATAACTAATGCCATAGTTTTTTTAAATGGCTTTTATAAACAAATCAACAGTCGAGGGCCCATGCTAAGTGATGAAGAAAGACTCACAGTAGTCAATGTTGTAGCTTCAACAAGGGTGGCGGAAGAGCTGGATTTGCCAGATATTGCAATTCAACTTAACTGCGAGTATGAGCCTGAGCAATTCCCAGGTGTGGTTTATAGGGTCGTAGAGCCAAAGCTAGCAATACTGATGTTCCGCTCCGGAAGGGCAGTTTGTACCGGTGGAAAGAATGAGGACAACATTCAGACGGGTATCGAACGGATGATTGATGATCTCAGATCGGCCGGCATCACGACTTGGGAGCTAAAGGATGTGGAAATAGAGGTACAGAACATGGTTGCCACATACTCACTTTTCTATCCTGAGGAATATGGAGAAGTCGCCAAGATGGATGATATCAATACGAAGGTAATCGATGACAATGGTGGAATTCGCGCTGCGACGGACGAAGAAGTGGAGAATGAGGACCCGCGAATTCGCGGAATTCTGAAGGGGGAGCCACTAGCCGCCCTACCGAGGAAGCTGAATCTAAACAACCTGACTTTTCACTTGCCCTTTGATAAGGTCGAGTATGAGCCTGAGCAATTCCCCGGGCTGATATATCGACTTGATTATCCTAGAGTTGTGTGCCTTATCTTCGGTAGCGGAAAGATGGTTATTACGGGCGCTAGGCACAAGGATGAGATTCTAGAGGCTGTCGAGCAGATTAAGGACGAACTCGCTGATCTTCTCTGACTAGACTAACCAATATTATTGAATGAACTGCACCTCTGGGGTTCATGCGCTCGATCCTGAATGTGCTTCTGGTGATTTTTTCCATCCTCTCTCCGGTCATCATTCACCTTTCCAGTTTTGAAAGTGAACAGCAAAACCTAGGGCAAACACAGGCCATTTCTGTCACCACGAGAAACATCAATGTCGTTGATGCACCTGAGTGGAGAATAAATGACAATTGGGTTTATGATGGCTATCTTGATGTTGCCGATTTCGTCGCCTCATCGGGTGTCACCTCGACTGCAGAGACTCTTGATGGGACTTTGGATATGACAGTGGTCGACATCTTTGAGATCAATTTGGAAGGAAACCTGAGCTTGGTTTACGAGGTCCAGTCAGTCGGCCAGTACCAATCCCCAGGTCCAATAAGCATCACAACCGACTCTGGACCGACCAATGGATGCCTATATGTCGACATGGACTCCACTGAGATAATCCGGGCATCCGATTTTGCAACCTTCAGCCAAGAGGCAACTGTTGACGTTTATTTTGATCCGTTCATCTTCGGCAGCTGCTCGTCATTTCTGAGACAATACATCGGAGTTCTTTCAGTTCTAAGCACCTATTCCCCTCCTCTGGAGAATTATGATTTCCCAATCAATGTCGGTGAATCGTGGGCTACGAGCTATTATCAAGAGACCGAGTACAGCGGATCAAGTGATTATGTCACCATCCCCGATGACTCGAGTGATTCCAACTCGACCAGCTGGCAAGTAGTAAGCCAAGGGTCCTCGGGTGTTTCTTATCCCGGTTGCCAGCAGTCGTACAACATTTCCAATTTCGATGATGATGGGGAATTGATAGGTTTTAATTGGTACTGCCCAGAGATTAGGGGCAACATCAAGAGCAATTTCATTCAGAGTTTTGGTTTTACAGCAGTACATGAGCTAACCTCATACTCGCCAGCTACTAGGGACGTTGAGTTGTCAGTGGAGTTGGAATACCCTCTTTCCCCTGTCGGAATTCCGATTTCTGTCTGGGTGCAAGCATCCGACCAAGGACAACCAAAGGACAATACAATGATTCAATTGCGTTATGAATCGTATTTGGTCCCCGGAACTGGCTTGCAATTCTTCCAGAACTATACTACTGATTCCAGCGGCATGTTCCATGCAACAATTAACTCGGGTAACTCTCCAGACGATACATTCGGCCCAGGCGAGCTTGGTAGCCATGGCATAATCGCGTGGATTCAAAATGAAAGTATCATTGGTATCGGTTCTCTGATCATTGACCCCGATGTCCATGAAATTGATTTGATCACTGTTTCAGAGGGCGTCTCGGTAACAAGGATCAGGGACGGTATTCCCCTAACCCTCGATCCAATGGTGGGATACAATGCAATTTCCGGTGACGACATCGTCTTCTCCGTCCCAGTCTTGAATCGAGGCCTGCTGCAATCCCCAGCTTCTGAGCTATCCATATTGACTCCCTTTGGCACAACAATTAATGGCATGGTCCCACCCTTGGGTAGCCTCCAGGAAGCAAGAATTGAGGTCAATTGGACCGTCCCAGAAGATCACCCTTACGGGGACGTCACTCTTCTGTTCACCGTTGACCCAGAAGGGGAAATTACTGAAGATGGTAATCGCTCAAACAATGTCGGAATGTCAAGACTTTACATAGGTGCCAAACCTATCCCCTCATTGTTATTCCAAAATGAAATTATGACAAATGACCGGGTTTTCATTGATGCATCCGGGTCCAATGACCCCGATGGTGGCACGTTGGAGTGTCACTTCGCTCTCGAAAATCCTGATACAACATTCTCGAACTTCATAGACGATGACTGCGCCTTCGAATTCGAATGGTACGATGATGGAGAATTTGAAGTCTCGCTGATAATTATTGATGACGAGAACGATCAGACAAACATTTCTAGCTTCGTGACGGTAAACAACAGACCACCGGAGGTCAATCTCACTGTAGAAGCCAGTGAGGTAACCGTCACCACTCCAATTACATTCACGATTTCCAATGTTAGTGATGATGACACACAGAACCCATCGGCCCCTGTTGACATCTTGTGGGACAAGGAGTGCAACCAAGGACGAGTAGGTTTGGAATGTACAATCACCCCTCTGTTGGAAGGGCCACTAACTGTAGGAGTAATTGTCACGGACGATGATGGTGCAACGACCTACTCCTCAATCACCATTAACTCCACAAATTTAGACCCACACAGCCTAATTGCCGAAGTCTGGCTCTATCAAGAAAGACTCTCGAAGGACAATAGGGGGGCATATGTGGTCAATGAGAATGATACAATCACACTAATGGGCCAAGCGGAAGACTCAATCAATGATATCAACTCATTAGTTCATTTATGGAAACCAGATGCAGAGAATTTCCCAGATTTGAATCAATCAAGCATCGGACCTACAAGCATAACCAATCATACTTACAACAATTCTGGTTTACAGCTTGCCACATTGTTGGTCTCCGACAACGATCAGGCCAGCACCGATCTCTTGGTGATTCCAATAGAGGTTCGAAATATCCCTCCGAACATCCTTCCAGTAGGTGATCTCGGACCATTACAGGAGGATGAGCAGTTCTCAATTGAAGTTACGGTCGAAGACACCGCGAATGATATCACTTCCCTAATCCATTGCTTCGACCTAGATCCAACCTCGGATACTGATATTGATGGAAACACGTCAAATGATTGCGACGTCCCCTCCAATAAGCTTACTCATTTCTGGCCCGATGCCTCCAAATCTCCTGAATACATAGTATTTCATGTGAAGGACGACGATGGCGATGGGGACTCCACTGAGATTAAGCTTGAGGTTTTCAATGCCCCGCCAACCGCGCTAGCCTCATGTAGCATCTCTGAACCAAAGGAAGGCGAACCAATAGTCTTGACAGCGAACGGAACCATGGACTCTTCAGCAGACATGGACTCGTTGACATTCCACTGGGATATTGATACGAGTTTCGACTCCGATGGCGATGGAGATCCAGAAAATGATGTCGACATGCAAGGGCGGTGGATTGAGTTCGATTACTCATCAAGCGGTTTGAAGGAAGTAAAATTAACAGTTATGGACGAGGACTCAAGTCATTCAGTACTGATGGAAATAGAAGTTACCGAAAAACCTAACAACATCGTGGGCACGGTTAAATCCAATATTCTCCCAATCCTATTCTTTGTCGCATTCGTACTTGGTTTCATAATTAATTTTCGCATGTCGGCAAAATTGGACAGCAAAATCACTCACATCGGAAACTCTGAATCAAGGGAAGTCGAATCTGTAAATGTTGCTAGTCCGTCATCGGCAACGCAAGGGGAACCCGAAAACCCACTTCTAATCGATGAAGATATCGAAGCACTCTTTGAGTAGCAACTCTCGGACGGCACATGGTCAACCTATTCCGCTTGCTGGGATTGCCAAATCCTAACTCGGCCGAGAGAAAAAGATCCTCACTCGGAAAATTGTTTGTAGATCCCGGGCCCAAGCCTGGAAACAAGTTTCACGATTTGGGCGAGTTGAGATGGGCCGAAAGAACAGGTAGGATGACTCAAAGACCGTCTCGTAGGGTTATCTACATCAAGCCAGATGAGCTTCATAGAGTCCCCTTAGAGGGATTAGAGCAGAATCTGTCATTAGGGGATATGGCTATAATCGATCTTTCCCAACTTAACCACATGCCCAGCCAGCAATCAGTTTGTGCACGAAGAGTACAGGACTTGGGCAATGCATCTAGGCTCCCCATATTTGCACTCAATGAGGACGATACGCTATTGATGATTGCAGGAGCGATGATGAGGGTCGATACTCACAAACATAGACTTGGATCCGAAGCTCCAACTCCTCTAATCAATGAGGGGGCAATCAATCATGACCTCAATTGAGCCATGAGTCCAAATCTCCTGACATTACTTCCTTGATTGCGTGCTCTGTGAAATCCCTGTAGGCAGTCCACTTGGCAATCTCAGCCTCATCATCTCCTCTTCCTCTCTTTCGTTCTATTGATTCATTTGCATAGACTACACACTTCTCCAAGAAGGCAGCGATAAATTTCCTCCTATCTTCATTGTCCATCTTTCACACCTGAAGAAATTCCACTAGGGCCTCTACGTGACCCTTGGCCCTGACACCGTAACCAACCCACTCTAATTCCCCCTTATTGCTGATTACGAACGTCGATCTCAGAGTTCCCATGTAGGTCTTTCCATACATGTTCTTCTCCCTCCAGGTTCCGTATAACTCGTGCAATACTGCATCCTCGTCAACAATCAAATCGAAGGGCAGGCCATTCTTCTCTATGAATTTCTGATGCGATTTAGCACCATCTGTTGAAACACCCAGTACTCTCCATCCACTTCCGGTCAGCCTGCCAAAATTGTCTCGAAAATCGCATGCCTGAGTTGTACAGCCAGGTGTACTATCTCTGGGGTAGAAATATAGTATCACACCATTCCCACCAGATATTATTTCGGATAACTCTACTCCCCCCCCATCCGAAATCATCGCTTCAAATTCCGGTGCAGAATCACCAACTTCCAATTGTACGCGTGTCATGTGTATCCCGTATTGCCACTCACTCATCAAGCCTACCATTATTCGATAAATGCACTTAGTTTGACTGAGCTAGGCCTAGCAGGCGGTTCACTGAAGCCAAAGCAGGCAGTAGCTTGTAAATTAGTCATTTCACCTAGGTTCCTTCCCTCAAATATTGCGTCAGCCCCATTCAACCTAGCAATTCCCCTGACTGAGTACCATTCCTTCCTACCGTCCTTGGTTCTTCCGTATGTCTTACTACCAAAAACGACCCTTCCTATGGGACCCTCAATAATTCGAGTGAACCACAGTGGTCTCCAGAAAGGTAGTAGGAGTGAAAACCCCCATTCCATCCTAACTTGAAGGTCACCGGCTTTAACAGAAACCTTTTTTCTTCCCCTAAGTACTTTGATTTCAACAACCCTAACCTCTTCAAAGTCGTAAATTTCGGAGACGAATTCAGCATGGGCCTCTGAGGGAGAGAGAAGAATCCTTCTCCCATTGGGCTTGGCCCACATTACATTGGTGAACTCGCCTAGGGGTGAGGTCATCCAATCGCCGATGACCACCCTATCCCCTCCCGAAAATCCAGAAGATGAAATCCTCCCCTTGAAAATATCCAAAATTATGCACCCATTTCTTGAGAAATACGCTTCTTCGTAGCAGCCCAGGAGCAAATTGGACAGGTCCTGAGGTCATGCCTCAGTGCAGGACAATATTCCCTCCCAAAGAAGATAATTTGGAGGTGTCTTCTGTTCCACGATTCCTCTGGAAATACTGCCTTCAGATCCCTCTCAGTCTTTTTAACGTTGGAACCATCAGAAATCCCCCATCTAGATGCTAGCCTGTGGATATGCGTATCAACGGGGAACGCCGGAATTCCGAAAGCTTGGGACATCACCACCCCTGCAGTTTTGTGACCAACCCCTGCAAGCGACTCCAGGAAGTCCCAATCAGGATCCAATTCGCCACCGTTTTCCAAAATTTGCCCTGCCATCCTCTTCAGGTTTCTCGCCTTTGTCGGAGCTAAACCTATTTCCCTGATCATCCTCTGAATCACCCCCACCTCCAATGCTGCCATCTTTTTCGGTGAATCTGCAATCTCAAATAGTCCCGGTGTAACTTCATTCACTTTCTTGTCAGTAGTTTGCGCTGAAAGCATCACAGCCACAAGAAGGGTGTATGGGTCTGAATGCGTCAGTGGAATAGGGGTCTCTGGGTATAGCTCGTCCAACCTCTCTCCAATTTTCTCAGCCTTTTCTACCCGGCGCAATCTTACGCACCCCCGTGCTCCCCCTCAAAATCCCTCATTCCAATCAGAAATCCAGCAACCACACAACCAAAGAATGGAGCGTAGCAGGCCAAAAAGAGCCCACTACTCCATTCTTCCGGACTCCCGCTAATTACCCACCCCATTAGTGAAAGGAATACTCCCGGGATCCCCGCTAGAAACGCGAAAACTATGGCACGTCCAACTCCCATAATGCCCGCTTCGGGACTACTCAGATGAAGTTTGTTTAGGTCCCTAGCAACTCTTCCATCTCATGACCTGTTTTGGTGTTCAGTACATCACTAGCTTCAAGCCACCCCTTTCTTGCTATTTGAGTGCCATACCAAACATCTTTCAGGCCCAATACATCATGTGCATCCGGATTGATGCAAACCGGAACTCCCTGCTGTTTGGCAAACTTGCAATATTTCCAGTCAAGATCCAGTCTGTAAGGGGAAGCGTTAATTTCAACCGCCTTCAATTCTCCTTCGGCATTGAGTTCACCCATTCTCCTAAGCACTGTATGCAAGTCAACAGGAAAACCTTCTCTGCCCTGCAGGATTCTTCCAGTCGGATGTCCTAGGATGGTGAATGTTGGATCCTCAATTGCGGTGATTAGTGCCTGAGTGTTTACCAATTCATCTCTGCCACGCCAGCTTCCTAGTCCATGCACACTTCCGATTACATGGGTAAGCGAATTACGAATATGGCCAGGATAGTCCAAGCTCCCATCAGGCATTATATCGCACTCTGAACCATGGAAAAGTCTGAAATTAGATTTTTCATCAGCCCATTTTTCATTATATTCCCTTATCTTTCTTCCTTGCCCAATAAGCTCATCTGAAGGAACGCCTATCTGCCGGCCACCGATGTTTAGAGCCTGAGAATGATCCGCTATTCCGAGGTATTCCCATCCCATTGCGATCGCCCCATTAGCCATCTCCTCAAGACTTGCTGTACCATCAGACGCAGTTGTGTGGTTGTGCAATGCCCCTCTGAGGTCACCCGGGGAAAGTAATTTTGGAAGTGCGCTTTCAGTGGCAGCCTCAATCTCACCCATGTCCTCACGTAGTTCAGGGGGAACGAATTCCATACCAAGTAATCTGTAGATGTCAGCCTCTTCTTTACAATCTAGGGTGTGTCTAGCTGCCTCTCTACCGACTTCATCCCCAGCAGCCTCCTCTGGGAATAAGCCAAATTCATTGAGCCTCAATCCTTTTTCGATTGCAGCCTGCCTCATTCGAATGTTGTGCTCCTTGGAACCCGTGAAATATGCCAATGTGAATGGAAAACCCTCGGGTACGACTATCCTAACTTGTGCATCTATTGTTGCATCACTGCTACGCTCTGAAAGCGCTTCTGCAAGACCAGCATCCATTGAACCATCACCAAATGCAGCTCCAAGTAATTCCTGTTCTAAAATCAAACTCACTTTCGATTCGCCATACCCCTTTACCTCAGCAATACCTGGCAGAGATAGTATATTCTGGATAATTTCCGCATGTTTCTCCAACTCTGCCCCTACGACAATGTCCAAGTCCCCAATAGTCTCCCTCTTCCTCCTAGCGCTACCTGCTAACTCTGTCTTTATCACCCCCGGAATCAATGCCATCCGCTCTTCCAGAGCCTTACCATATAGGAGGCCGACATCCATCCTGCTTCGCCCTTGGTATCTCCGAAAAAGATCAACCCCTTCGAGATATTTCTGCTCACTCTTCTTCCCAAATCCCGATAGAGGCGCAATAAACCCCTCCTCACAAGCCTTCCTAAGTGAATCCACAGAGTCAATCCCCAGTTTATCATAGAGGGTCTTAGCCCTTTTCGGTCCAAGACCTGGAATCCCTATCATTTCGATGAGACCTGATGGGATCTTATCGTAAAGTTCAGACAAACCACCCCAAGTTCCCTCAAGAACTGCTTCAGTAATGAGTCCCCCGATCCCCTTCCCTATGCCTTTGATTTCCGTTAACCTGCCCTCCATTACTACTTCTAGCAGGCTTTCCTCCAGTGATGCAAGTGTCCGACTTGCGTTTTGATATGAAATTACACGGAATCGATTCGCTCCGTCAAGCTCTAGGAGAACAGCAACTTGCTCAAGAACCGTAACTATCTGAGATTTTGTAGCAAAGGGTGGGCCCCTTTCACGGGCTTTTGGTAGGTTCCATCTCTTGCCACCTGCCACAACCTAAACGAGAGGGTGTCGGCCTTGACTCTAACGGGCATCTTGAGCCGTCCAGTTGGCTAAAATTGCCGTTTGTGCAACGGACAACAAGGCCGCCCACCAAACCCAAATTGGCATCCCAAGGGCCACAATCTTGCCATTTTCCCACCACCAAAAGTCCTGAGCCAGAGCAAAAACAATCACTAAGCCAATCATGGGTTTGGGAAAGCTATTCCTATCGAAAACGACTCCCAATATTTCCGAATCATCGGAGAAGATAAATTGTGAGACGAATAGGGCAATAGTGGAACTAATCAATGCTGGTATTACAACTGTGGGCATTGCTGCGCCAACCGGTCTGATCCACCATCCATCGAAAGCCTCCGGGTAGAAAACCGCCAGCATAACCACGGCTTCTCCGATTAGAACTGAGGAAATTACCGCCCTTCCTTCCAATGAACCGGTCCTAATTGCCACAAATACCGATGGAAACATCACTGCGTACATCGAAAAAGCAAGTAGCCCTAGATTCAATATTGACAGTTCGGACCAAAGCGAAAGTCCCAGACCAAAAAGGGCCAGTGCCGTGATTATGACCTCCCTGCTGACTACTGTGGACAGCTCTTCCCTATTCATCAGATCGCGTGTGACTAGTGATCCAGTTGCCAGCAGCTGCGAGTCCATTGTAGACATCAATGCGGCCAATCCAGCCACTAGGACTAGGCCACCAATCCACTCGCCCCCTGCGTCGATTACTAGGTTTGGAAGTATGTTATCCGAGTCAACCAAGTTCGGATATTCTAGATGCCCCATCGTTCCAATCAGTATTGGGGGTAGGAAAGCCAACCACGCAACAATCGGGTAGAAAGTTGCCATTCTCCCAATCGATAGATCACTATCAGCTGCACACAATCTCTGGAAAAGCTGTGGAAACATCGGATCAGCGAAAATCCAAAGCAACATAGTGCTCGTCCAAATCAACATCGTGTAGTTTTCTTCTCTTTCAAGAAGTCGTGACGTAGAATCAGAGGCAGAAATCTCCTCCATCGCAGTCCCCAGACCCCCCAAATGGCCGATGACCATTGCCAATCCAAGCCACAGTAGGAGGAGGGCGATTGCCCCTTGTGCAATATCAGTCCTGACTACGGCTTTGAGCCCACCACTTAGTGTATAGCCAATTACTAGTAATGTAACAAGAACCGAACCCACCCATTCAGGCCCGCCGAAAAGGGCTGAAACCACTATACCCGCAGCTCTGGGTTGTAAAGCCAGGTAGGGTATGGTGGCAATGATAAGTATGGCTGCCATTGTTAATTGGGCATTCCGTGAACCGGTTTGCCCCTTGATTATTTCAGGGGCCGTCATAGCTCCATGCTCCAGAGACAGGTTTCGGACCCTCTTCCCAATCAAATACATTGAAACTGACATGAAGCCAGTGCCGAATGCCATAATGGGCAAGAATGACAATCCAATCCGGTATGCAGCACCACTCGAACCGTAAACTGTGAATGCACTGAAGTTCGTGGCCGCCATTGTGATTAGAAGAACAAACCCGGAAATCCCCCTACTTGCTAGATAGTAAGACTCATCATCACCGTTGAAGTCTCTCCTAGCCCATACTGCGAATAGAATCATTGCGGCAATGTATGCCATAATAATAATCCAAGCAGGAGTCATGGTTCTTCCACGGGGAATGGCATATTATGATGTCTGTAAAAGGGGGAGT
>Ga0208408_1000141_pt1 | contig 50203 bp, 26 predicted proteins | sample ETNtaG_4_FD_185776 | JGI IMG/M metagenome (GOLD analysis project Ga0208408, IMG submission 185776) | Marine microbial and viral communities from oxygen minimum zone, Eastern Pacific Ocean - ETNP201406SV67 (SPAdes) (version 2) | ecosystem: Environmental > Aquatic > Marine > Oceanic ... | reverse complement strand
ATGTGGGACCACAGGAATGACTGCACCCTCTGGGGCGACGACGTGTCAAACGAAACCTGGTGGGAGTGCCGAGGCTGGTCGGAAGACCCATTCATCGACCCAGGCAACCACTCCGTGACACTTCTGGTGGAGGACCTCGAGCCAAACACGAACTACTCACTAGGCGTTCATTTGAATGTGTGCCAGAACATGATGGGATGCGATTGGGAAAGCGACGACGAGTATTTCAACACCGGATCCGAGACCAACTACACCACATCCGGGTGGTTCTTGACTGACGAGTACACTTGCCACGTCAATCTCCACATCCAGCTGGATATCGAAGAAACCGACGGGAGCAACGACACGTCGATGCACAATGAGTTCTGGGACGACTTCCAATGGAGAGGCCCATGTGAGGTACCCCCATCCCCATTCACAGTGTCCACGGACGGCGTGGATTACGAGATGACCGAGCACTACAGTGACTACGATGACTGCGAGGACCTCGGGGACCACTACGAGTGCTCCATGGACGGTTGGGACGTAGACGGGGACGGTGAGCCAGACTGGCACGATTACCAGGAAGACTGCCACGATGACGATGCAGACGGTATCTGGACGTGCGTGACGTGGCTAGAGGAGCCCCAACTAGACCCCGGCAACCACAGCATGGTCGTCGCGGTGGATGACCTGGAAGCAGGCTCCTCCTACATTCTGACCCTTGAAACATGGGGCCATTCCGCTGGCTGGGGCGGCGATTTCAATGATTTGTGGTGGGAGGTGCCGATCAACGCGTCTTCCGCCAACGAGTCCATCTCGTTCTGGATGGAGACAAACGAGCAAACCTGTCATGTCAACATGCACCTCTCCCTCCAAGAGGTCATCTGGACCACGGACAACAGCTCGGGCGAATCATGGCCGGAATGGGTAGATGACGTGTTCTTCGACTACTTCAGCTGGGGAGGCCCATGTGTGATGCCCCCATCCCCATTCACACTCTACAACGACGGCGTTGAGTGGGAGATAATCGAGCATTACGATGAGTACGACAACTGCGAAGACATATCCCCCGCTGGTTCCGATAAGAGCGAATGGCGCTGCTGGCCAGACGAATGGGACGCAGACGGGAACGGAGAGCCTGAGAGTTGGGACCACAGGAACGACTGCAACGATGACGATGGAGACGGAATCTGGGAGTGCGCTTCCTGGCGTGAGGAACCACTCATCTCCGAGGGCAATCACTCAATGACGCTCGACATCGACGTCGACTCAGGACAAAGCTACGTCCTCAACTTGGACGTCTGGGTGCACGAGTGGGACGGTAGCCACTCTATGCAATTCGAACACCTGTTCAACTCATCCTCAGACCTAGAGACGTTCGCCTTCTCGGTCGTCACAGACAACTCGACCTGCGGTGTGGGCATCAACGCGCACCTGGATCTGGTAGAATGGCACGACGATGGCGGCTGGTATGGTGCAGAGATGAGGGGCTGGGACAACTTCCACTACAATGGCCCCTGTGAGATGCCTCACTACCTCGACCTCTGGTACGAGAACGAGACCGGCGTCAACACCGAATGGGAGACAGTGCCGGAGTTCGATTCGTACGACTACTGCGATCCCATGGGCGGAGACGATTACGAGTGCTGGGACGAAGGCGACGAGTACCGCGATTGGGCCCGCGATTGCGTGCAGGCCGTCGCAGACCCCTCCGGCGAAACCTGGTGGGACTGCATCACGGGCGAAGAAAGCCCGTACATAGAGGCCGGTAACTACACCATGACCTGGGTCTTGCAGGACTTGGAGGTAGGGAACTCCTACGACTTGTTCTGGATGGTTCATGTCGAGTCCTTTGGCAGTTACGACGCAGGCGACGCGCAGTACTTCTCTGTGAACGCCTCAGACGCTGACGGCGATGGCGAGGCGGACGAATACCAAGTAACCTGGAACCTCACAGTGAGCCCAGAGGACTGTTGGATTCAGATCAATACGGACCTACACATGCTCGAGGACTGGGACGGAGACGGCCTAACTGACGGCAGCAGAACCCTGCACGTCCCTTATTTCAACTTCGATGGCCCTTGTGAGATCAACCTACCAGTGGACTTGGCCCTCGATCACTACGACGACGGCACCGGTGTCTGGAACAATGTCACGCTAGTCCCCAACGAATGGCTCTTCGACGAGCCCGACGTCGAGGACTGCGAGTACGATGAAGAGGACCTCTGCATCCTGATTTACGGCACGGGCTACGACTTCGAGTTCGCCGGGGACCAGCTGATGCGATGGTCGATGGACGGACTCACAGTGGGGGAGCAGTACACAGTGATTACTGTGGCAGATTCATTCGAGGGTGAAGGGCCCGGGAATGACTGGTACTGGTGCGCTGATAGCAGCTCTGACATCCCATTCGAAGACGTGAACGACGGTGACCCCGACTGCCCCGACGGCTCTGACGAGCCTTCGTACGATTCCGACGGCAACGAGATCTCATGGTTCTCATGCGCCAGTGGCGAACAGATTCTCCTTAGCAAAGTGAACAACGGCATCAATGACTGTGCCGACGGCTCTGATGAGTATGAGGGCCCTGACAACTTCACCTTCAATGCGAGTGCAGCGACAGAGCTCCACGAGTGGGACTACCATGTGTCTGATTACACCTGCTTCGACATCCTATACGCACAGGTGTTCATGGGCGACGACTCCGATGAGTATGAGGGCACTTTGGTAGGAATGGGTCTGGCGATAATCGCTGGCCCTGCCTCTGCCCAAGACGACAATGGCGACGGCATCCCAGACTGCTTGGGGGGCCCAGACGGGGGCCCAGAGCCAGGCGAGGAGCGCTGGTACTGGTGCGCTGATGGCAGCCCTGACATCCCATTCCAAAACGTGAACGACGGTAACCCCGACTGCCCCGACGGCTCTGACGAGCCTTCGTACGATTCCGACGGCAACGAGATCTCATGGTTCTCATGCTCCAGTGGCGAACAGATTCTCCTTAGCAAAGTGAACAACGGCATCTTTGACTGCGCCGACGGCTCCGATGAGTATGAGCCCGGAAGCAATGAACCCATGTGGGGCAGCGAGAACGGCAACCTAGGTTTCCTCTTCACGGACGGTAGCGGCGATCCATCTGCCGTAGAATCAGCTTGGCCTTACATGAAGGTCGACGAGGGACAGTACACTGTGCAATTCGAAGCATTCATGCTGGATCCAGGAACGAACGTCACATTCGAATACGAGTTCGACGCGCAGGGCCACACCATCATGGAGGGCGAATTCACCCTGATTGCTGACTCAGACGGCCACGCTATTACCGACGACTATCTGCTCGAGATCAACACTTGGGACTGCTTCTTGTTCGTGGGAATCTCACTAACGCACACCGATTCAGGTGACTGGGTGGACGACTACAACATGATGCTCGAGGGCCCGTGCGAAGGCGGAACCGCAGAAGGCCTCATCTCGGTCGATGTTACAGACTCCACCGGGGCCTCTTGGCCGCCCCCAGACGAAGGCGGCATTTTCGACGAGTGCGAAGATCATCAGGGCTACTACGAGTGCTGGCAAGACGACTGGGATGAGAACGGGGACGGCATCCCAGACTGGACCGTTGAAGTCCATGGCTGTGATAACTGGTACGATGACGTATCAGGCACGGACTGGTGGGAATGCCCCAGTTTCCTGGATGACGGACAATACGAGTTCTCGTTCGACGTAATAGGCTTGGACCCGGGCCAAGAGTACGAGATCACCGGAGGCGCCTACAATGGCATCCACGGCGTACATGATGCAGTGATGCAGTTGTTTGTCACAGAAGAACCACCACAGCTCGAGACGATAATTGTCGCGGACGCGCTCGGAACCGCACAGGTTACCCTGTGGGCCGAACTCTACGAGTCCTGCAGCGGCTTCATCTACCTGGACGCTTGGCAACACAATCAAGATGAAGACAACGAATCCGAGGTTCACGACACCTACTACGCGTTCTTCAACCTACCATGTGGCGGTGGTGGAGAGGGCCCCGAGTGGGGCAGCCAGAACGGGAATCTGTCATTCGTCTTCACTGACGGAACCGCTAACGCAGACATGCACCAAGAAGCATGGCCGTACATGATTCTCGAGGAGATAACATACCCAGTGGGCATCCACGCATATGCAGAACCCAACACAAACGTCATCATTTCGTACGAAATCGAGGGCCAGGGCGACAACACAATCGCAGAGGGCGAGTTTGCCCTCTTCACGGACGAGATCGGCCATGCGTTCGACGACTTCCTGCTCGCCATCAACGGGTGGGACTGCTTCGTGATCGTTGAGATCGAACTGTACACTGAAGACGAAGTGTCAGGCAACATAGACTGGCTCGACGCGTATGAAATGATGATTGAGGGCCCATGCTCCGGCGGAAGCGGGACGGGCCTCATCTCAGTCACTGCCATAGACGTGGACGGGAACTCCTTGGGAGACCCCAGCGACATTAGCATGGACTCAGGAGATTACGAGTTCGCGATCGAGATTTACGGCATGACCGAGGGCACAGAGTACTACGTGAGTGCAGCCGTCTACGAAGGCATCCACGGGGTCAAGGATGTGGTGGAGCAGCTCTTCGAACAAGAACCCCAGATGCAGCTTTCAATCGTGGCGGATGCATCCGGATCGGAAGGCATCTCGTTGCCCGGTTCATTTGGGCCTTCATGCAGCGGCTTCATCTTCGTGGACGTGTGGTACTCCACCGAAACCGACGGTGGCGATGAAAACAACCACGACACCTACTACGCGTTCTTTGAGCTTCCAGGCTGCGAAGATGATGGTGAGGGTGACGATGGACTCATCTACAATATCGAAGAGCTCGCGATCGGCGAGAACTACCACGCGATCTTCTGGGGCGAGTGGGAAGGGAACCTGGCGTTCTCTGTGGGCTATTCCATGCTGCTCGACGTCACGATCAGGGACAAGATCGACAAGGACTTCGGGAATGCTGACGGCATCACCACATGGGACGAGGTAGACATGTTCTACATGGCCTTCTTCGCGATGTTGGAGGAGCAGAACATGTTGGAGGAGCAGAACCTAGCGAACTTCATGTATCCTTGCGATACTGACCCCGACCAAGCGCCTCTGATAGCATTCAACGACGGCTACTCGGACTGCCCCGACGACTCAGACGAGCCTTCGTACGATTCCGACGGCAACGATATATCGGTGTTCCACTGCTGGGACGACGACGACACGACCATCACGATTAGCCAGGTCAACGATGGAGTAGTCGACTGCCCCAATGAGCTCGACGAGATTGCTATGATGAGTACCGGCCCTGATGGGCTACTGTCCGACGGACAGGATCCCACTTATATGAGCCCCCCAGGGGTCTGGTTCGATGGATTGACCTCTGACTCATTCCAAGACCCAGTCATGATCTCTGAGTGGTCGATGGAGTTCGAGGACCTTTCTCCGGGCGACACCACGTACGAACTGAGCTTCGTCGGCGACGAGTCCTCGGGTGACGATGGCTCCGACGGTGATGCCGACGACGATGGCAGCGACTACTCATCGGAAGTATGCGCTATTTCCGCACTGCCTGATCTCTATGACATCACATCGGCTGTTGTCAATGGAACGGGGGTTGCCCTAGATCCAATCACAACGTGCTTCGAGTTCCCATGGAACGAGCCAATGCCACCGTTCACAATTACGTGGACGCTGAACTCGACTGCCGACACTGACGGCGACGGGGTGCATGACGAAATGGACGCCTTCCCATTAGATCCGACAGAGTGGATTGACTCGGATGGAGACGGCAGGGGCGACAACTCTGATGCGTTCCCCGACGACCCCAATGAATGGGTCGATACCGACAACGACGGCATTGGGGACAACGCTGACCTCGATGCAGACGGCGACGGGGTCAACGACGACTCAGAGGACAGCGACGGCGACGGGGTCAACGACGACACCGACGACTTCCCGTTCGATGCCACCGAGTGGACCGACACTGACGGAGACGGCATCGGAAACAACTCGGACGCCTTCCCGGATGACCCGAGCGAGTGGAACGACACTGACGGAGACGGCATAGGTGACAACTCCGACCCCGATGCAGACGGCGACGGGATCGAAAATGGTTTCGACGACTTCCCACTGAACAGCGAGGAATCCACTGACACAGACGGAGACGGGGTCGGCGACACTGCCGACGCGTTCCCCACCGACCCCAATGAGTGGGCCGATGCAGACGGTGACCTGACCGGCGACAACGCTGATGACGATGATGACAATGACGGTACTAAGGACGTAGACGACGCATTCCCGTTCGATAGCACAGAGGACACCGATACCGACAGTGATGGAGTTGGCGACAACGCCGATGCATTCCCCGATGACCCCTATGAGAGGAAGGACTCGGACGGCGATGGAGTGGGCGACAACGCCGACGTATTCCCAAGCAACCCAGCGGAGTACGCGGACTCAGACTTCATCGGAGTCGGCAACAACCAGGACGCGTTCGATGACGACCCGAACGAGATAGCGGACACCGATGAAGACGGCGTCGGGAACAACGCCGATCAGTGCCCCACCGAGAAGGAGGACTCGAACGACGGAGATGGCTGCCCATCAACTACCACGGAAACAACCGAGGAAGACGATGACGACGGTGGATTATTCGGGCTCCCTGGATTCTCAGCAACTCTGGGAATGATATCACTCCTAGGCGCAGCTTCACTGGCCTCCGGACGACGCAAGGACTGAGCGGGCCTCACTTAGGTGAGGGCCCTCAGGCCCACCCGTGACCCATGACCGGTGAGAGCTTGGAGGCAGCATCACCGTTCACCCTCGCGAGGGCTGGCAGAGTGGTGAGAAACAGAGCGGTCCTCGCTGCTATGACGAACAAGCAGTCCGGCGAGGACGGAATCCTATCGGATGACGAGATTCGGTGGCTTCTGAGGAGGGCCGAGGGTGGCTTTGGGATTATCACTACAGCAGCCAGCCACGTCCAACAGGGGGGAAAGTCCTGGGAGGGCGAGATGGGCGTGTGGGGGGATCACCAGATGCCCATGCTGGCAGAACTCGCCTCAGGAATAAAGCAGAGGGGCGCCATAGGCCTCGTCCAGATCTTTCATGGAGGTCTCAGGGCACCTAGGTCCCTCACTGGCACCCAACCAGTCTCAGCCAGCGTGAACCTAGAGAAAGGGGTCGAGGAGGAATCCAGGGAGCTGGTGGCTTTCGAGATAGAGGACTTGGTCAAATCTTTCGGAGAGGCCGCCTCAAGGAGCGAGAGGGCTGGGTTCGATGGCGTCGAGATCCATGCCGCACATGGGTACCTGATTTGCCAATTCCTGGGGGATAAGACGAATAGAAGGGAAGACAAGTGGGGCGGTTCATTGGAAGGAAGGTCCCTGTTCCTACGAGAGATTATCGAATCAGTCAGGAGGGAGACATCCGAGGAATTCCTAGTCTCTGTCCGTATTTCCCCTGAGATCCCAAGCATAGGGGTGAGACTCCCGGAAAGCATCGAATTAGCCAGAATGATGACAGAGACTGAGGTGGACATGATCCACATCTCGTGCTGGGACGCATTTGCCGTATCAGAGGGGAAACCAAGCGATCCCAGGACACTCACACGCAGATTCAGGGAAGCTATCCCCCCTGACTTCCCATTAATCTCCACAGGATCGGTCTGGACATCGAAGGACGCGGAGTTCGTGATCGGAGAGGGTGCAGACCTTGTCGGCACCGCTAGGGTGGCAATAGCGCATCCTGATTGGCCCACGGGTCTGACAGATCCGGAATTCGATCCCAAAAGGCCACCATTCACCCCTGATTACCTGCGAGGGGCGGATCTCAGCCCCAAGTTCGTCGATTACATGCGCAGATGGCAGGGTTTCGTAACAGACGGTCGTGGAAACTGACCGAACACCAATATCAACGCCATTTACAATGGAGAAATGGTAGTCCCTCCCGGATTCGAACCAGGGTCACGAGATCCAGAGTCTCGTATGATGGACCACTACACTAAGGGACTATTGCCACACCGAGTGGGGGCGGATATTTCAAGAAAACCTAACATGAGGGAGTCTATTTTCCCCTTAGTGCCGCATTGACCTCATGCAGCTTCTCCTCACTAGGGCGAAGCATCTCCTCATTCAATGACACCAATGGCGTCTCAGTAAGGCCCAGGGTATCGGTAGCGGTCGGCACCTCCGGGTCGTAGAATAGCAGCCCAGTAACGTGCCTACTTCCTTTCTCCGCCACGTGAATCGCGCTAAGAGCCGAGACCGCATCAGCTGGATTGTGATCAGGGCCTATTGTCTCAAGCCTGAGTGTAGAGCCATCGAATAAGCTGATCTCCTCAAACTCCCCTTCCGGCACATCAACCTCATCCAGTGGGGAAAAGTGTGGGATGTAATCTAGGTTGTGCAGAACTTCGTCATTCTCCTTAACGTAGTTGTAGGACCTGTAGGACTCATCGTTGTTCGCGAAAGTCACACAGGGAGAGATGATGTCTATGATTGCCATCCCTCGATGGCTCATAGCTGCTCGCATCAGTGCAGTAAGCTGCTTCTTGCTACCTGAAAATGATCTGGCCACGAAGCTACAACCCAGATTAATCGCCATTGCACAGAGATCGATCGGGGCCTGTTGGTTCACAGCCCCCTTCTTCTTCTTGGACCCCTTCTCGACAGTAGCGCTGTACTGGCCCTTGGTAAGCCCATAGACCCCATTGTTCTCGATAATGTAAACCATATCCAGGTTCCTTCTTATCGCATGAATAAACTGGCCAATCCCTATGCTGGCAGTATCACCATCACCGGAAACCGCCAAGAAAGACAGATCCTTGTTTACCATATTGGCACCGGTCGTAACTGATGGCATCCTGCCGTGAACTGTGTTGAATCCATGGCTATTTCCTAAGAAGTAGGCTGGAGTCTTAGAAGAGCACCCAATCCCACTCATCTTGGCAATTCCCTCAGGGGCGATGCCATTCTCCCATGCTGCTTGGATGATAACATTGGAGATCTGATCGTGCCCACAACCCGGGCACAAGGATGACTTGCCCCCAGTATACTCGGACTTCTCGAGATCAATAACATTCAGTTTCATTACTGCCATGCTCAATTCTCCTGTAACTTATCCATCACCATTTCTGCATAAACAGAGGCTCTTGGGGGCATTCCATCACTGTATGCAACGCTATGCAGCTTATTCACTAGGCGTATAGGGATCTCCCTCCTTAGTATTCCATACAGCTGTCCGTCCCTATTAATCTCCAATACTATGCACTTCTCATGACGGTCGATAAAACTCTCCACCTCCGGGTGCAAAGGAAGCGCCCTAACCCTGCAGGTACTGACCGAAAGCCCGGTCTCCTCCAACAAATCATCAATCTCAACAATGCTGTTCTCCATGGAACCGTAGTATACAATGCCAATTTCCTTAACCTCCTCCTCTCTGATTATCGGTTGGGGCAGAACCTCTCTGGAACCATCTATCTTCTTCTTAAGCCTCATCATTGCATCCCTGTACACCTGTGGTTCCTCTGAGTATACCCCATCCTCATCATGGCCAGTCCCACGATTTAGTATCGGTTCTAGTCCGCTTCCTGGAAGGGTACGGTATGCAATGCCATCACCATCCACGTCCCTATAGCGCCCGTATTCTGAGATCGCATCCAACTCATCCTGAGTGTGAATCACCTTCCCCCTATCCATTGCCTGGTCTGGATACTCGAATCCTGAAGTTTCCCAACGATTCATGCCTAAGTCCAAGTCACTAAATCCGAAAACCATTGTCTGGTACCTCTCGGCGTAGTCGAAAGCCCTCCATCCGAACTCGAAGCATTCACCAACAGTTCCAGGAATTAGGACAATATGCTGTGTGTCTCCATGACTCGCTTCGTAGAGGAGAGTCAAGTCTCCTTGCTGGGTCCTAGTTGGAAGGCCGGTAGAAGGCCCCACTCTGTTTACATCCCAGATTACCCCTGGGACCTCTGAGAAATATGAAAGCCCGATGAACTCGGACATCAGGGAGATCCCAGGGCCACTGGTGCAAGTCATCCCTCTACCTCCAGCCCATCCTGCCCCAATCACCATCCCTGCAGCGGCTAATTCGTCCTCGGCTTGAATAACTGCACATGTCGAACCACCATTGCCATCTTCCCTGAGTTCGGGGAGCCAGCCAATTATCGACTCAGCCAAAGAAGAAGAAGGTGTGATTGGATACCAAGATAACATGCTCACCCCACCAAAGATGCAACCAAGGGCAACAGCCTCGTTGCCATCGACAAGGAAGAAGTCATCGTCCCTTTCCCGTGCTTCAACGTAGTAATCACAGTCAAAATCCCAGTTTTCTGCAGCATAGTCCCTGCCTTCACTGATTGCCCTGCGGTTCATCTCAATGGCCTTCTCCTTTCCTTTGAATTGGGCACCGAGTGCCTTTTCTATCGCTCCCTCATCAATTTTCAAAAGGTGAGCAAGAGCACCCACGTAGTACATATTTGCCATCAGTCTTGCAAGCTTCGGGTTAATCGCACGAGCCATCTTGGTCATTGGCATGCCAAGTAAAGTACAGTCTTCCCTCTCTATCGGTAGTTTCACATCTTGGTTGTAAACAACGATGGTCCCAGGATTGATCTTCTCGAGATCATCAATCCAAGTGTCCTTGTTCATCAGCACCTGCATATCCGTTCCATCACCTGGGGCTTGGTAGCCCTTGTCACTGGCTCTGATGATGAACCAGGTGGGGAGACCAGAGATATTGCTCGGGAAGAGATTCTTCCCACTGACCGGGATGCCCATTTCGAACATAGACTGCATCAGGATAAGGTTAGATGACTGTGAACCAGTGCCGTTCGCAGTCGCTATATTTACCACGAAATCGTTTGCAATCTTCCCCATTGCTATATGTCCCCGGCGCCCTACCTGTTCGGCTAGCAACGTGTCGGCGTTGTCCTAGGGTCTTAGGGATTGCCATACAAAAAACACCAATTAGACAACAATCCCCCTTCCGTTGCAGTTTTCAATGATGGACCATTCGGCCGGTCGATGCCAATACCCGAGGAGCTGCAGAAAAGATGGGATTCTGCCGCAGAAATGACCGAAAATGGAAACCCAGATGACGCATTGGAACAACTTAGATCAGCTTGGGAACTCTCGGAGAATGACTCTCAGAGGTCAAGGACAATGAGGATGGCGGCAGATGTGGGCACAGAGATGGGCGCCTCTGATGAGGCCAATCGGAAGAAACACTGGCAGAAAGCGTACAAGAACTACTCGAAGGCACTCGACCTTGACTCAAAGAACAAGGATACAAGGAGAAATATGAACAAGCTAACTTCAATGATGGATGAGAATTCCATCACTCTCGGCTTGGGATTCCAGATGTTCGACGAAGGAAACCCAACCCCGCTTGGCCTTCTAGCAATTTTTTCTTCAATCGCCCTAATCCTCGCATCATTCAAGATTGCCACTGATTTCTTTACTGAGGACCAAGGAAACCCCATAGTTATCCTAAATGTGGAGTATGTCTCGGCCGACGGAGTAGAAGTCAATGGAGAGATAGAGATCGAACTTTACAGCGATGAAGCGCCAATGCACGTGGAAAGCTTCTTGATGCATACCGAGAACTTCAGGTACGACCTCACCGAATTCCACAGAGTGATCGATGGCTTCATGATTCAAGGTGGCGACATAGAAAATCAGAAGGGCGGTGGGGGATATGCGGCCCAATACTATGGGTGGTGCAATGGTCAACAAGCCACACTTGAGGATTGCCCAGATCTGGAAGATTGGTCAATTCCGTACGAGCACGAGAACGGCCTCAAGCATACGCCCGGTGCAATTGCTGCCGCGCATGCCGGTCTGAATACCGATGGAAGCCAATTCTACATAGTCCCCTCTGATGGTTCAGCTAGCCATCTTGATTGGGTGGAGGGAAAGGACTGCTCTGGGAAGGAGACACCCGAAAAAGACGACGACGGCAGTTGCCACACTGTGTTTGGGTATGTCATCAAGGGGATTGAGCACGTCAACTCAATTAGCGAGGTAGAGAAGGAGGGTGATGGCCAGACTCCAGTAAATGTGGTTAAATTACTCTCAGTACAACTAAAGGAATAACCAATTATTCCTCCAAACAACTTGATTAACCGTTCGCTTAGGCCGTAACAGGCCGGTGATTTCATTTCCAACTCAGCTCCGTTCCAAGCTTTCTCAGAATTCGAAAAGATCGATGGATCAATGGCCAAATTCGCCAACCTAAATGCCCTTCAGGATAAGGGGATTTGTCAACTGGACTCCTTGCCATACACCATCAGAATCCTGCTGGAATCCGCCCTAAGGAAGTGTGATGGCTCACTGATAAGTGAGGAAGATGTCAGAAAAATCGCAGCTTGGTCTCCTCAGATGGTTGCCGAGGAAATCCCCTTCAGCCCCAGTAGGGTGATTCTCCAGGATTTCACAGGGGTTCCCGCATTGGTCGACATCGCAGCACTTAGAGATGCCATGAGTGAATTGGGGGGGGACCCATCCAAGGTCAATCCACAGGTTCCAGTGGACTTGGTGATAGACCATTCCATACAGGTAGACGTCTCCGGGCTATTTCCAGATGCCCAGGAGAGGAACCTAGAAATCGAGTATGAGCGTAATTTTGAACGTTACAAGTTTCTGAAGTGGGGCCAAATGAGCTTGGACAATTTCCGAGCCGTTCCACCGGGAAGGGGCATAGTCCACCAAGTCAACTTGGAGTGGTTAGCGAGTGTTGCCAGAGAGGAAGACGGGAGCTGGGTTTCTGATACCTTGGTCGGAACCGATTCCCATTCTACAATGATCAATGGATTGGGTGTGCTAGGATGGGGCGTCGGCGGAATTGAAGCAGAGGCAGTCATGCTCGGCCAACCGATTTACATGTTACTCCCTGAGGTAGTAGGCGTTGAACTATCTGGCTCACTAAATCCCGGGGTGACGGCAACTGACATGACGCTCAGAATCGTCGAGATCCTGAGGGAGCACGACTGCGTCGGCAAGTTCGTCGAATTCCATGGCTCAGGACTGGGAAACCTGAGCCTACCCGACCGCGCTACGATTGCAAACATGGCGCCAGAATATGGGGCTACATGCGGCTTCTTCCCAGTAGACGATACAACATTGGATTACATGAGTCTCTCAGGTCGCGATCCATCTCACATTGAGAACGTTAGGAGATTCCTGTCGGCTCAAGGACTATTCTACTCTGGCTCCATACCGACTCCATCTTACACCTCAGAGGTCAAGCTTGATTTGGGGACCGTCGAACCATCTCTGTCCGGTCCCAAGAGACCACAGGACAGGGTCTCTCTCTCTGAAATGAAATCCCATTGGAGGACCAGTCTCAATGCACCTGTTGGGCACAGTGGACATGGGGTGGAAGAGTCAAGGAATGATGTTATGATCCGCATTGGTGAAAGCGACTCTGAAATAGGGCATGGAAATGTGGTAATTGCGGCCATTACTAGTTGCACCAATACGAGCAACCCAGGCGTAATGATCGCAGCAGGACTCCTAGCTAGGAAAGCTAGAGAAAAAGGACTGTCCATCAAGCCATGGGTCAAACCAAGCTTGGCACCAGGAAGTAGGGTGGTTACAGAGTACTACGATGTCTCTGGCCTCACCGAGGACCTAGATGCGCTAGGTTTCAATGTCGTGGGTTATGGCTGCACAACATGCATCGGGAATTCAGGGCCCCTGGATGACGAAGTCGAGAAAGCGATTGACGCCGGTGAACTAGTTGTCGGCAGTGTCCTATCCGGGAATAGGAACTTCGAAGGTAGGATACATCAGAAAATCAAGGCCAATTATCTGGCAAGCCCCCCCCTAGTTGTGGCGTATGCACTAGCAGGCACTCTCGACATCGATTTCTCATCAGAACCAATCGCAATAGATGAGTCAGGTGAACCAATCATGCTATCGGACATCTGGCCCAGTGACGAGGAGATACGCTCCACTGTAGAATCTTGTATCGACCCAGAGATGTTCATTCGTCGTTACTCCGATGTATTGAGCGAGCCTCGATGGGATGATATTCCTGGCGATGCAAGTGCGCTATACGATTGGGACCCCTCCTCAACTTATGTTCGTCTGCCATCATTCTTCCAGGAACTGAAACCAGAACCGTCACTGATAGAACCGATAGTCGGGGCAAGGGTTCTGGTAAAGGTGGGGGATTCGGTCACTACTGATCACATTAGTCCTGCAGGTGCATTTCCACAAAATGGACCCGCTGGAAAGTATCTGATCGAGAGACAGGTCAGTCCAAGGGACTTCAATTCATTCGGCAGCCGTCGTGGCAACCACGAGGTAATGGTCAGAGGCACATTCGCAAACATCAGAATGAGGAATCAGATTGCTCCCGGAACAGAGGGAGGATTCACAACTCACTTCCCCTCCCAGGAGGTCACAACCATTTTTGAGGCGAGTGAGAGATACATCAATGATGGTACGGACTTGGTTGTGTTAGCTGGTTCCCACTATGGCACGGGGAGCAGTCGTGACTGGGCAGCAAAGGGGCCGATGCTTCTTGGTGTCAGGGCGGTGATCGCCAAATCCTTCGAGAGGATTCACCGCTCAAATCTTGTTGGAATGGGCATTCTACCTCTAACATTCAAGGAAGATCAAGATGCGGAGACATTGGGACTAGACGGATCGGAGTACTTCGATATCTCGATTGGCGACCAAATCGAACCTCTATCGGAGATTCAGGTTTCCGCAAGAAGGGAAAGAGGGGGAGAAATCGTTTTCCCAGCATTAATCAGATTGGACACCCCTGTTGAGGTGGATTATTACCTCAATGGCGGAATCCTACAGACCGTTCTGCGCAATCTTGCAAAAGATTGAACTCAATCAACCCCCTCTAGCAGGAGGAAAGCCATGGAAGAACATGAATCGGAGAAGGAGGAGGAAGAACTTCCCGGACCGCCTCCTGACCCATCTAGAATCCCATCCGTGGTTAGGACCATCGGGGATCTGGATGTGTCCGGAAGCGCTACTGGTCGTCGGATGCCAAGACCAACCCTTCCCGACATAGAGGCCCTCAGGGAGTTTCTGGAAGAAACGGAAGAACCAGAGCCACTCAGTAACAATCTTTCTGGCGATCCAATGGCAGAGTCGTGGTTACAGCTTCTACTCACCTTGGTGGTCAGGGAACATGGACAAGCTTCCATGGAGGTCAGCTTCATCGAGTACCTGGTCGGCGAAAGGATGAATCGTGAAGGCATTGATCTGGAGATGTTCTTAGACCGCCTATGGATAATGGGCAGACTCGAAAAGACCTACGGGGGAACCGAACCAAGCTACTCTCCAACGCCTAGTTGGCTAGAGATGAAGTGATAATTGCACCCATTATAGGTCGAATGAGCATTATGCAAAGAAAAAACATATTTCGGTAATGCATAAGAGTAGCCCGAAAGTCCGAAAGTCATGTTTGGCAGTAGCCATGAGGAAAAGGTTGTTTTGAGAAAGGGCAGGAAATCACTTGTCTTGGCCACCCTGATGCTGACTTCTATCCTTCTTTCAGTGGTTCCGAGCACATACGCTTCCCACACTACCCAATATGGAGTCCAGAGGGACCCACTTCACATTTCCATAGGAGACTTGAACTGCGATGGATTCAATGACATCATCTCTGGAAGCGGAATGGGCCACTTCATTACCATTCTTTACAACGATGGCAATGGCGGGTTTGCAGACAGGCAGGATATTCAGATCTCCAACAATGACTCATACAGGGCCGGATTCGTCGACGTAGCCGATGGAAACAGGGTAGAGATAGCAGATGCGACAGGTGATGGTACCAATGACATAATCTACTACCAACAGAATGTCAGATTCGTCGGAGAGAGCTTCGTTAGACCCGCCAATCTCACTGTAGTGGAAGGTGAATGCGGCAAGAGGGTGAATCTCTGGGATCAGAATATGACAGTGACCATAGTTGACCCCTATCTTCAGGCATTCGATGTAGCTGATGTGAATGACGATGGCTCGGCCGACGTTGTAATGTCGACAATCGATGCCACATTCGCAAGGCAGACCATCCAGATCTACAAGGGTCCGGACTATACCCTTCCGAGTAACTATCAGAATTTTATCGTCCCACTCACTACTGGGCAGTATACAGCTCTGAAATTAGGCCAATGGGGTGAAGACCTCCAAGAGGACCCATTCACTGGCAACCCAATACCCGGTGAATGCGAGGACCTCGATATTTGGATGATCAGAACGCCACCGTTCAATACCGGTGTTGGCTATTCAAAGGGGACATACGACAACATGACCGTAGTGGAGTACGACTGTATCCAAGAGAGATTCGCAGTTCCCGATAACCCAGCCGACGCATCGCAAATTCATGATTTCTCTCTCGATGCTGAGCATTCATTTCCCCTGTATGACATAGATATTGCAGACAACACCGACGACGACAACGACAGAATAGACCTAATTGCCGCAGTCGACGGGATTACTGGCAGGATTTCCTACGCTACAAGGTCAACTACCAGCTCCCAATGGGATACCCAGAACTATGTTAGCTATGGTGCATATCTAGGTGCATCGGTGACCATTGCCGATGTCAACCAAGATGGCAATCTGGATTTCTTCGTTCCAACCTCCATTACAATGCTGGACACCCAGGAGTCAAACGTCCAGAACCAGACCTACCTTCTCAGACCAAACCTGAGAGCAACCAACACTGTCCAGATACTTCTAGCCGACTCAGTAGGGAATGGCTACCAATCACCACTCTCTTTCGATGTGGGTAGAAGACCCACAATGGCGATGCCCGGGCAGTTACAAGGTGGTGAGGGAAGCGCACTGGAGGTCGTCATCGGCCAGCAAGATTACTCCTACCGATTCTCCAACAACGCAATGTGGTTGGACACACAGGGATACGCTGGCCAAGGTGACTATCTCTCCGTACTTTCCCTTGACAACCATGATCTAGGAATCACTGATGTGACGATAGAGCCCTCAGTGATGGACCCAGCCACTTTCCAGAGCATAGTCGGAGAGGGCAATCGCTGGGTAAACGTGACTGTGAAGAATACCGGCCTGATGCCAATCGACGACGGCTCATTGAACGTCAACCTTCAGGTGAAGGAGGTCCTGGGAGGAACTGATACAATAGTTTACCAAAACGACTTCGAGTCGCCAAACCCCAACATTGGCAACTCCCAGTTCACAAAGTACTCATACACCGGCGAATACTCCTTGGGAGACTCATCTTGGCATGTAGATGAAGACAGGTTCTGGGAGAGTGGAGTCACTTACATAGAGGGTGATGTTGTAAACTACAACAATACCGATTATGAGTGTGGGAACAATAACACCACTAGCTGTACGACTGTACCATCTGAGGACAACACTTCTTGGGCAGAGGTGTTTTACCTGCCCTGGGAGGTGGAAACAAATCCGACCAATTACTATTGGGTCGGGGTGAACCACCAATACACTGACGATGAGGGTGAATCTTTCAACGCGACTGGATATTACAACCACATGGACGAGGGATTAATCCTGGAGAATGTGAACCTACAGGGTGCCGATGCCGCTTTCCTGGATATGGACGCAATATGCAGTGCTGGCTTCTTCCAGCTATTCCTAGCTGAACCCTACGATGTTATTGAAAGATGGCTGTATGAGGATTCCTGCAGTGTCGAGGTATGGAGCGATGGTAATGGATGGGAGACGGTCTGGAGATTCGGCGGGTGGGACAACGAGCGCAAGTATCGCATAGAGGAGAGAGTCTCAAGTGCCCCGGATCCCGAGTATAACGATTACAATGGGGATTACTTTGGTGACCACCACTCAACTCTATGGAACAACTACACAGAGAGAGGGGGTCTGAAGGACTCATGCTACATGCCATACTTGATTTATGGATTCCCATTTGCAGAGTGTTGGCCAGATGGCGAGTTAGACCAAAAAGCCAACACGATTGATCTAACTCCATATGCAGGTGACATAATCGACATCAGATTCAGATTCAGAAGTGGTTTGGAGGGAACAGTTGGTCCAGAAGGGTCTGCCGATGGCTCCGGCCTAGATGGATTCGCCTTTGACAACTTAACTATTCGGAAGAGGGACGTAACCTTCGGCAACTCAACTGATGTCAGCCTACCAATCACGAACCTTGATCTCGTTGCAGGGGAGTCCTTCCCAGTGACACTGACAGCGGACTTCGTAGACAACACCACATACTACGTCTCCACTTCCCTGGTTTCGTCCAACCTGGGCAACGGACAGGTTGATCAGGACCCAACCAACGACGAGCAAAAGTTCCAATTGACCGTCCGTAATCTGTATGATCCCGGACTGATGGAGGAGCCATGGTTCGATTTGGAGAGTGGTGAGAAATATGCGTCAGGAGAAAGACCAATCACAATAGGCGTCCAAAACTGGGGCAACACAGTGGTCGACTTCGAGGTAGAGGCCAAAGTCAGCAACGCCCTCCCTCAAGTAATTGCAATTGAGGACTTCTCGGGCACAATCCAGCCTATTTGGGATGATGACGGCAACTCCAATGGAACTAAGCTCGACGATTCTTCTGAATCAAACGAGATGCTCCCCCAGAATGAAGGAGTCTTCAAGAATGATGCTTACTGGTTGGGGCATCCATCGGATGGCTATGGGGACAGTTGGAATGAGACGCTAACTCTGGAACCAATCCCAATATCTGACGAAGGGGCTGATTTCACATTCCTGACATTCGACTATTACGCCGAATCAAACTACATCTCTGACAACTTCGGCAATGTTCAGTCGGTGCGTGACTTCGCATATCTCGAAGCCACTTGGTCAAGGGGGGGGGAGGTATACGAGGGCACAATCTACGGAAGCTGGACCGATATGAACGAAAACGGGCTCCGTCTTGCACTCAATCCAGGTTCCGACACCCTGTATCACTATTGTGAAGACTTCGATTTGAATGGACTTTACGATGAGGTACAGTATTCCGGAGATCACTCCGGAGGCGTAGGCGAGCCTGGATGGGTTGAGTGGTTCGATACCGACGAGATAGTATCCACTGCGAGGATCGACCTGACTCACATTCATCTATTGAACAGGACCAATCCCGATTCCTTCTACTGGACAGATGAGTGCACTTCACTTGCAGGAGCAGACCTCACTCTAACGTGGAGGTTCTTCTCGAATGATGATGACATAAATGGTAATGCTGGCTATGCCGGATTCGGAATCGACAACATCAGGATTTCCGACTACACTTTCTACAGTGATGGAAACTACACCGAAACTGTTTCTGGAATGGATGCAGCACAGACTCGTACCATTGAGATGGGCGTTAAGGACTTCGATAGAGGACTATACCGTATCGATCTGATGACATTGTACAACAACTCAAATAGCTCTCTGGGATGGTTTGAGAAGCCAGAAATCAGCACGGCTAACAACTTCTCGACAATTCTCTTCGAGATAGCAAATGCAGACATTACCCTCCTACAACCCGATGTTCTAGACTGCGTCGCCGATGTGATTTACAAATGCGTCTATCCCACAAACCCCTCCACCCAGGACAATCACGACTTTGCGGTCCCATTACTCAACGGCGTCATTGAGGGTCTGTATTCAGTGACAATGAAGGTTGTAGACGAAGAAACAGGTCAGACTGTCTATGAACAACCTGCCGACAACAGCCCTTTCTTGTTGGATCCCCATCAGAGAGCGCAGGCAAACTGGACTTCTCCCTACTATCAGTGGATGGATACGCACACATACAACATTAGCTTCTATGCGAATTTAGTCGAAAGCGGTGAATCCTCAGGTAATGAGAGGTATTTCCCGATCACATTCTATGATCATATCGACATTGCCATTCTCTCCAACCCCACCGACCAAAGCAGACTCCAGAGGGTAAAGAGCGACCTCGACTCCATGAATTTGACATACACCCAGTTCTATATTGATAATTGGGATAAGTATGGGACAAATGACTGGCTAGATTTCTCAGTTGACCTCCAAGGCAAAGAAGGGGGCTATTCCAAGGTGCTAATGCCTTGGCAAACGGACTACAATGTGGAGTACGGGCAGTACTATGAGAAGATGGGCACCCCAAACTCCGAGAATTCGGAAATCACTCTCAATCAGGTATTGTCTGAGTATATGAGGACAGGAGGGACTGTACAAGTACACCTTGGCCCTTACAACTCATATTATGACTCACCGGGGCAATCACCCCACCGGCTGCCCTTCGACATGGAAGTAGTGATGAGGAATTTCGTCAACTCCACTGAGGATCGCAGAATTAATTCTTCCAGCCTTGAAGTAATTGACCCATTCCATCCAATTTTGAGTGAGCTGCAGATGGACTCCTTCTCGGGGGTCAATGGAGGCACGCATGTGGCCTTGTCCGCATTGTACACTGAACAGGTCAATGAGTGGAACATGCCCGACGTCTGTGCAGACGGTGCTGTTGGGAGTGACGAGAAGGGCAGAATCACCGAAGGCGGGACATTTCACAACCTAATCGTGGATGAGAATTTCCCGACACAATCCCTGCTATCGATATGCAGCTATGCGTCCGGAGGCCTGATAGTAACAACGATTGATGTCGAGAACCCGTCCGTTTCACAAGCCCATGGCGACGCCAACTTCCCTCTGCTTTCCAGCTTGCTATCATATCATGTTTCACCGTACCCAACTGGCTTTGAGGTGGCAAGAGTGGGATTCGACTTAACCGTCAATGGGGAAGTAGCAGATTGGTCTTCACAAAACCAGACCTACAAGAGATTAGCCATGAAGAGCAATGCGACGCTCGATTTCTCATACGTTACAACCGTCCCCGGTATCCAAGCAGATTGGGTCATTGAGTCTGCTACAGGGGATCAATTAACAGGTTGGGACGGGCAGCCTCTGAGCGAAGAAAACTGGCACATTCACCAGACCGACGCTTCAATACCAGTGTCGTCAACATTCTGCGTTCCAGATGCCAACGAACCTCTGGGTTGCAAGGTCAATGCAGAGTGGACCATCTGGCTTTTCCTACATGATGACAAGGGTCACACTAGGATCACAAACATCACCGTTTACACCAACGATCAGGCCGCTGACACTGAACGTCCAATAGCATTCTTTGACATCATCCATGATGTGGTCAGCGCGGAATTCGTAGAGTTAGTAGGCTCCTCTCCGGTACCAACGGGCGCTTTCTATGAAAATGGTGATCCTATCATGGTCGATGCACCCAAGTACAGGGTCAGGCTATCCGACACGGCAACCACGGAAATCCGGTTCACAGCAGCAAACAGCAGTGACGAGGGAACAGGGATCGCGAGTTTCGACTGGGCTGTCTACAACGATGGCGAAACGGTTCACCACTATGCCTACCCGGGAACTGTGGACGAGTGGAGCTACGTCTTCAGGAATTCGACTACACCAGGAAACGATGTCCTGATTGAGTTGAAGGTTTGGGACTTCAGAAACCAAGATTCTAGGCCCACGTACAGGGTGTACTTCGAGGTTGTTGGTGAGCTATTCGGTGATGAGGAACCAGAAACCAATCTGGATTCGTTCGAGACAACCGAGGGATACAGGTTCGACTCCCTAGACTCGGTGGACATCCTCAATATCACCGGGATCGTTGTTGATAATGATCAAGATTCAGAATGTGATGTCACTGTAGAAGTTGCATTGGATGACCCATCCATATTCGACGCATCAGGCACAGAACAGAGCACTCTCATGGGAATCGGACGATACGATAAACAAGAGGAATTGTGTGATGGGGACGAATACCTACTATCACTGAACATCTCCCACCTGTATTCCGAGGATTTAGGAGGTGCGGGGATAGTTTACTTCAGGATGACGGAGGGCGATTACATCGTTGAGGAAAACATTCCGATTTTCACAGTGCCCATAAAGGAGGAAACTGATACAACAAAGGAGGAAAGCAGCTCCGTTAGCCCGGTAGTGTTCGGAGGCGTCGCTGCACTTGTTCTAATTGTCGTAGTCGGAATGACCATGCTATTGAGGGGGCGCGGGAAGGAAGCGGTCGAGGAAGCGGTCGAGTCCTTCGGAGGAGTCGAGCAGATGGACCCAGTCGAGGCCTATGTGCAGCAGTTAGTTGGGCAAGGATATGAGGAGCAGATGGCCCGTCAGTACGCACAACAGTACTATGCTAGCTACTACGACCAACAGAAAGGGCAAGGCGGCTAATCAAAAGGGGACTGCCAAACTCCACTTGGCAGGCACTCGTTCCTCTGAATCCACAATAAGCGACAACCTTTCCCTGAATGCCGGCAGCCTCTTTGAGATCACGGCATCGTAAAGTTTCGAGCCCCTTATCGTTTCAGGAATACACGCCTTACCAACCGTGGCCTCCACGTCTAGGGCCCTATCAAGATCGAATGCATGCCTATTCAGGGATTGTAACAGGCCCATTGATAGATGACTGATTATGAAGTATGACAGGATAATCAGGGCAAAAACCATCGCGGTCCCCAGTCCACTGGACCCAAGAAAAATCATCGCGGTCGTTCCAAGCATGAAAACTATGGGGAAGACGAATGTGAGTAAGAAGAAAGTCTCTGAAATGGGCTTCCTTTTCCTCATCCTCCTGATTGTTTCCCAACCCTCATCCTTCTCGTTTTGAGGTCTAAATGAACGCTTCTTCTCGAATTTCCTAGCTCGTTCAATCAAGTTCCTGACTCGGAGAATCCTTGCCTCTATCTCCCTGTTCGGAGGTATCTCCATGCTCCCATCTGTAATTATCTCCAATCTTTCATCGCATTTCTCAAAATTCCCTAATCTCACAAGTATTGACATTTGCTCAACTACTGGCACTATCTCATTCGGCGCGATCAGATGCTTTTGTTCCCACCACTCCAATCCGAGTTCCAACATTCCCAGGTGATCAACTATCAGGGTACCTCCAAGGTCCCATGCACTGGGGTGATGTGGATCCAATTCTACCACCTTTCTCAATGCTGACATTGCTTTGGCCGATTGTTTCAGATCTGGCATGACCTGTCTTCCCCTGGATTTCTGGGGAAGGGTAAGTTGGGCAATCGCCATCCAAGCCTCAGCATGAGCCTCGTCCTGCTCTACGACCTTCCTTGCCAATTCCAAGGCCTCTTCCATATCTCCCCTATCTCTTGCATCAATTGAATCAAGCCAAAGAAGCTCCACGCTTTTAGCCACGTCATCTGGAACTGGACCTTCGTGATGAATGCTCGGGTCAAGACCTACCTGCGCCTACCTCGAGTCCCCCCTCTGCCCTTGGTTTGACCCCTCTTTCCTTTGGCCCCCTTTCTAGGGTTGAAACCCCTTCCCGCAGGCTTCCGATTATGGTGTGAACGACTTCTCCCTCGGTCTTTGCTGGACTTTGCCCCTCCAGGCCTCCTACCTCGGTGTTGCTTTTCCCTACCTCTAATTGGCGTACTTCGCCCATCATTCCTCTTCCTGGAACCACCTCTGACTCTGGGTGCTATTTCTATCGGTGAACCAATTGCCGCTCTTGTGTCCACCCCATCAAAAACCGGCAAGATGTGAATCAATGGTCGGTCGACTGGACCTAGAACAGTCTCAACCTTACCTAGAATACGGCCACCAGTGATTCTGATACTCGTCCCGAGTCTAGGCGGGCGTCCCTCAAAGGAAGCAATCAGGCCACCTTTGTGTGATGTTTCTTTCACTCTACCAGCGAAACTCAAACTTCCAGCTCCCTTCTAACATAACTAAGTGCGAGAATCATTGCAAAGAGCGATACCCAAGCTCCAGGAGCTGGAAGAGCGCCATCATCTTCAGCCTCATCGGACTCTTCCAGGGCATCAGGAACAGGTATCATCCCTCCTGGGTAAACCTCCACAACTTGGAACACTGATTCGCATTTCCTTGATTTATCACATCCTCTAATCTCTATTGTGTGGTCCCCGGGAGTGTAGTCGTTGGTGTCTATCTCAGTTTCCCATGAGTTACCTGTAGTCACCGCAGTACCTACAATAACTCCATCGACTGAGATTTCGAATGTCACAGACTCTCCGTCCGGATCGCTGAATTGACCATCAACATTCAACAATGCCCCATTCCACTGAATCGAGGAAACTGAAATTATTGGGGGCAAGCTTTCCTTTGTTATTTCCAATGTGTAGTACTCTTCCATGTGGTGGCCATTATCCACGTGAACTTTGACCCAGACCATCACTAATCCAGGCACTAAGTTAACAGATGGAACCCCAATCACCATCTCTCCTGTTATTGTATTGGTAACTGTCTCCGAAGGGAGCCCCACTTGTGTAAGTCCCAATTCAACTGTCATCCCATCCCAACCTTGGTTAGGCGTGATTGTGATTGGATGAGGATTCTCAAGAGAAGTCACTGTTGTGGAAAGAGATAGGGGGACTCCCACCAACCAGGTCCTCGCATCCGATGTCTGGCCCGCCGCATCGATTGAGAAGCAAGTCACCTCAACCGGTCCTTGGACACCATCCAACCATAGGGAGCCATCAATGCCATGGCTAATGCTACCATTCCCTTCTGTGCGGCAATCGATTTCCAATAGGGAAGACCCTAGCTCATCATCGAACCAGGAAGAGACCTCCTGGCGGGAGGCAAATCCGATCTGGCCGAGATTACCAATAGGGAACAAAGAACCGTTCTCTGGAGCCGAATCAGTCCAAACTGGGGGATTGTCTATTTCCAGTGGATAGGTAGTGAAGTCAGCAAAGATATCTTCGCCAACAGGCCAATTCCCTCTACTGGTGCTAGGGAACAACGAGTATGTAAGAGTACCATCCTCGTTAGCACTGAGATCGTATGTCGAAGACCCGTCTCCATTGCAGGAACCTATAATGGGTGTGGAATAACTTCCTGGATCGTTTTCCTGCGAACCCACGTGTCTACCTTCACACTCCTCCCATAGGTCCAATCTAAGGTCTGGTATTTGGGGGAATGTGAAATCCAACTGGGCATTGCTCATGTTGGAGGAGTTGAATCCTATAGTGAAGTTATTCGGATCCGCAATTCCACCAATTTCCATTGTCGCGTTCAGCCACAGCATTATCCTGCATTCATCCAATCCCTCGGACTGGTTCGTCATGGTGTCACAGTCCCTTTCAATGCTCGGAATTACAGGGACCTCGTAACAATCTCCTTGACCGAATCCTTCGCACTCCCTTCTCTCATAGTGGTTCGGCGGAACCCCATTGAATTCACCGATCTCCATCCCATTGCTTTCCCATGTGGCGTTCTTCCAATCCACCCCTGTTCCACCTCTGTGGGAAAAACCGTCTCTGATACCGATTCTGGTTATGCTATATTCGAGACAGTCAGCTGCAGCCATGATAACTATTCCAACCTCATCGTTAGATAGCCACCCATCACCACCTGATGGGGCAAGACCGTCAAGGAATGCATCCAAGTCATGCCTGATGTCATCAGCCAGGGTCAAGTTAATCCATGCCATCGCAGAAACATCCGCCCTATCCCAACCATCATCGATCCGAATGTCAAAAATCGCCTTATTGTATGTGAACATTTCTTCGAATGTTATCGATCCACAACTCTCCTCGATCGAACCACTCCCGCCAAATTGCTCCATTCTTTCCTGATTTCCTCTTAATTGGTCACTTTCCAGAGAAAATGAGAGGGGTGAGACAACAATAAAGCCGATTATGAGGGCCAGAAAAGGTCTGCTTCCCCTCCTGTGCATGAATCCTTCAGGGGGCATCAGGACATCATCATATCGCAAAGAATAGAAGATTTAGGGCTACCTAATTTTCAAAAGCAACTCTATGCCCGTAGAAACGATGACCGCTGATTCGACAGACGGGCATAGCAGTGATACTTCATCTCTCAAGGTAAGCAAAACAACGGATGGCGAACCGGTTCTCTCCTTGGAGAATGTAGAAGTGGGACACAGCCAAGGGAACCCACTACTGGTCATTCCAAGTTTGGAGCTTAGCCCCGGTGAGATAGTATCGATCGTCGGCCCTTCTGGAATTGGCAAGACAACAATCCTGAGAACCTTAGCTGGGATAATCAATCCAATTTCCGGTATTATTAGGGTTTGCAAGGCAAATCCCCCTGATAAGCCCACCAGAGGAGCAGTTGGCTATATTCCACAGAGACTCGGACTAGTACGCCATGCTAGTGTCTGGCATAATGTCATGCTCGGGGCTCGAGCAGGGCACTCTACAAAGTGGCAGATTTTCAACTCAGACGCACACAGTCACGCCAAAAGTGCGATTGAATCAATGGGCCTGGTAGATAAGGTCAATGAACCAATAAGGAGACTTTCTGGTGGGGAACAGAGGAGAGTGGCAACTGCGCGGACGTTGGCTCAGTGCCCAGAACTAATTCTTGCAGATGAATTTCTAAGTGAATTAGATGAAGAGACAATGGAGAGCGTAGTTTCTGAAGTTATCAGATACATCAGATCAAATGGTCGCGCAATGATTCTTGTCGAACATGATGTTTCTAGAGCAAAGCAGGTTTCGGACAGGGTTCTTCTGGTAGACGACGGTCGCCTGAATCCATTCATCAGTGGCACAATAATGGTGGAGGCATAATATGCAAGCCATCCGGAGTAGGGCCCCTATCTTCTTAGCACTGCTCCTAGTTCTCTGTTTCATTATCCTAGACCAAATGGTAGGGGACTGGGGGAGGGCTACTGGCGGTTTCAGCAATCTGGTTTTGTTCTTCAATGAGTCATTATGGCCTCCAGATTGGAGTGTCATCGAACCGAGAAGCTATCCCCCATGCGAATCCAACAATTTACTCGAAGTCACATGTTCACCAGCTTGGATCGGCATGATCGAGACAATCAGAATCGCACTAGTCTCAACGGTCTTTGGTATGGTAATCTCACTGCCAATAGCAATTCTAGCCGCTCGAAATATTAGCTCGGGCTGGTTATCATACGGTGCAAGACTTGTTCTAGCCGCCTCTCGGAGCCTTCCGAGCCTAATTTGGGCCATATTTTTTGTCATCCTTGTGGGTTTTGGACCATTTGCCGGCGTCCTTGCGATGACAATCTACACCGTTGGATATCTGGGCAAGCTACAGTATGAGACCATCGAAGGAATGGACGGAACTCCGTTAGAGGCCGCGAATTCAATGGGCCTGTCTAGAATCGAGTCATCTCTGGGAGTGGTGATCCCGGAGTCAGCGAATAGTCTGATTTCTCAAGCCATCTTCATGTTTGAGTATAATGTTAGGCACGGCACTGTAATTGGCATTGTTGGCGCAGGAGGAATTGGCTACGAGATCAAGAATAATCTGGCGTTCCTACAGTACGACAGGGTTTTCGCCTATCTTTTGATAATCTTTGTTGTTGTCATCCTTATTGACATGATTTCCATATTCGCTCGCTCGTTCTTCACGGAGGAGTCGGACGTCGAGAGACCAACATGGGCCGGTGTCTTCCTGCCAGTAGGGCTCACTCAAGTGAAATAACCCGTTGCAGTAGATTCAGTAGTCGGCCACTATCCTTATGGCGCCATCATCATAGAAAATCTGAATATGATCTCTTGCCTTCTCAGACAATGATGCAAGTGCCTCGTAGACCTCCTTTTCCGACACCTTGAACGCTTCTGCTGCTCTCTCGGTCGACCAGGCAACCTCGACAAAATCCGAAGCAGAGATCCATTTCAGCAACCTCGATTCAAAATCGGATAGATCCGCAACAGCCATTGAAGATCCGGGGAAGGGAAAGGCAATCAACCCTACCATCCAAGATTATCAGATTCTCGCATAATAACATACTAATGGGTCCCCCATTCCGTTCGAACATGGTAATCTATCGAAAATTTCCCCTTTTACTCGAGTTCGTACGCCCCCACCATAAGCCTAACAGCCATTTCAGAGTCGATTTCGCCGTTCAATAGCCTTCCTAGCGAATCTAGGAACGGGGTATCGTAGGAGATCTCCCTCGCTCGGTTCAGGAACATCTCAGTCGCACGAACGCCTTCAGCGACCATATGCATTTCGCCCAATGCCTCCTCTATGCTCAAACCAGAGCCCAATTTTTCTCCCAGGGTCCTATTCCGGCTGCGTGGGCTAGTGGCAGTGACATAGAGGTCACCAATCCCAGCAGGGCCGAATGCAGTATTGGGATCAGCACCCATCGCACCAAGCAGGCCGATTCCCTCGCTGAATCCTGCAAGTACGAGAGCAGCCTTCAGATTGTCCCCTCCGATTGTTTCTTTCAGACCATCCACTATTCCGCAGGCTAGTGCCACGCAGTTCTTGAAGGCCCCCCAAAGCTCTGCTCCCGAGGGATCAGAGGCCGGGGTTAGCAATAGTGAGTCAGTAGAAAGCCTCTCTGAGATCCTCTCTGCGACATTCTTGTCATGACAAGCCACCAAAGCACTTGTAATCACTCCTCTAGCTACTTCAGGGGCAATGGTCGGCCCAGTCATGACCACAACTGGGTTGGACTTCCCCGATTCGGCTAGGCGCCTCCCAATCGCATCTGAAATCATTCCAGAACCGCCCTCCTCCGGTGGAGCCAGACCCTTTGCTAGGTCGATTAGTAAGTGGGAAGGCCTCAAGTGCGGGATCAAATCATCCACAACTCCCAGGATGACTCCGCTAGGCAGGGCCAAAGCAATAATCTCACACGATTCAGCGATTTCGGTAATTTCCATTGTTGGCCGAAGGCCACTGATAATATGGCCCGGCAGATATTTCTTGTTCTCACCCTCGGCCATCAGTGATTCGTATACCTCATGTTCCACCGTCCATCCCATGACATTGTGCCCATCCCGATCCCAGATCAGTCCTAGGGCAGTTCCCCAGTTACCCAGCCCAAGGATCCCTATCCGTGCCATGGTATCGAATATCGGGCATTGAGGTCCTGTTATGACACTATGGGGAAACCACATCGCATGCGTTTACTTCTTGATGTACCATCGCTCGCGTGGGCGTGAGCAGGGGTACCCGAGTGGTCAAAGGGGCTGGGTTTAGGTCCCAGTGCGTAGTGCTTCGCAGGTTCAAATCCTGTCCCCTGCACCATTATCTCAATCTGATTCTCTTGGATTTCAGCTTTGCCGCCTGCCTCTTCTGCCAGTTGAACATTCTCTGTCCCATGAGTCCAACGAAAGCCGCAGAGACGACTATGCTAATCCAGACATTCTGACTGAATGGTCTTGCGGGGTCTTTGGAGTGGCCGTCTTCCGAATCAATAATCCTGTCTCCCGGGAAGAATCCATCATTACAAGTAAGGCCCTCTGACTCCATCGACTCCCAGTATGCATCTGAAACCCCGCAGCTATCGTCGTCATCGTCCCATTCATCCATGATCCCATCGCCGTCGGTGTCTTCTAGCTCTTGTTCGCTATCATCATCACCATCATCGCCTGAGTCCATACTCCCATCAAGTTGTGTTCCGGAGGTTAACCCGTCTTCTTCTTTCTCTGGACAACCCAGGAAGTTTCCAGCTGCCATCAATTCCTCAAAGTTATCGAAGCTTTGGTTTATGCCCGGGACATTGGGGCACAGGTCATCTTGGGCGTCCCCAACCTCGTCCCCATCCCTGTCTAACCATTCTGTCGGGTCTTCATCATCCCAGTCAATGTTGTCACCGAATGTGTCCCCATCGGAGTCAATCCACTCTGTCGGGTCTAGTGGGAAAGTGTCCTGATCGTTCTCATAGCCATCGTTGTCCTTGTCGGTGTCATTGTTGTCCCCAATACTGTCCCCATCTGTATCCATCCAATTGTACACATCAAACGGGAAAACATCGCCTATTCCGCCATCCACCCCGACATCCGGTACTCCATCATTGTCATCGTCAAGGTCCGCGTTGTCCCCAATTCCATCCCCATCGTAGTCGGACCATTCAACAGGGTCATCCGGGAAAACATCGAACATGTCACTTCTTCCATCGCCGTCGTCGTCATCGTCCGCGTTGTCCCCAATTCCATCGCCGTCATTGTCCTTCCACTCCATCTGGTCGAATGGGAATAGGTCAGCTGTGTCATTCACCCCATCGTTGTCGTCATCGTCGTCGAGTGCATCTGGTATGTTGTCCCCATCAGAGTCAGTGGAGATCAGAGGGTCGAATTTATCGAAGTCAAGTGAGTCTACAACCCCATCGTTGTCGTCATCGTCATCGTCATCGTCAATGATCCTATCGCCGTCGAAATCAGGCTTACATTGGTCTGGGTTATTAGAGGCAGTGTTCCGAGTCGAGTTTTTCTCGGGGCATGCTATCTGCGTATCAGCGAATGAGGTGTCGACGTAGTAACCGAGACCAGCAGGGCTGCAGGATGCTTGGCCCCTGACGGAGGAGAAGTAACCTCTATTGCAGCCAGTTTGGTTTGTGGAATTCGAATCAGGCACCTCATAACCCCTGTCGGCAAGAATGCACGTCTGGCCGGATTTGTTTGGTTGGTAGGAACCCGGTGAGCATGCGATCTGGGACCCAGATCCATGGCCAAGGGAGACATCTCCCAGCTCCGGTTGGGCCAGGTCAGAATTTGTACCGACTCCCAACTGCCCCCTTTCATTGCCGCCCCAGCACTTCAGGGTCGCATCATCCAGAATGGCACATGTGTGCATCGAACCAGAGCTAATCGCCAGCGCCTTTCTTCCAACGGGAAGGACGCTTCTTTGGGGGGCCCATGTCGAAGTCGTCGTCCCTTCTCCCAGCTGACCAAATTCATTGAATCCCCAGCAGAATACCTCACCTCCTTCCATCAGTGTGCAGCTATGGAAGACTCCAGATGAAACCTGCATCGGGGTAAATCCGTCCTCGAGTGGGGCCTCTGACGGGGAATTAATGCTGTTGATGGAACCCAATCCTATCTGCCCGTATGCGTTGAAACCCCAACAGTAAACTGACCCATTGTTCAGTCCCGCACAAGTGTGCAAGGAACCAGAGGAGAGGCTGATCGCCGAACTCCCTTCATCGAGAAGGACACTCGTGGGGGAGTTCCTTGATTGGTAGGTCCCCTCACCAAGCTGCCCCTGCCAGTTGTCACCCCAACACTCTACATTTCTCTGGGAGGTGATTGCACAAGTGTGGTAGGACCCCGCTGACAGCAAAAGGGCGACCCCATCTTCTCCCACATCGACATCCACGGGAGTAATCCTGTCGAGAGTAGTTCCATCGCCTAGCTGTCCGAATGCGTTAGCACCCCAGCAAACCACACGATTGTCCACAAGCCGGGCGCATGTGTGACTGGCACCGGCAGAAATCCCAGCAGCCAAATCTCCCTCGCCCAAGTCTACGCTGACTGGAATCAACCTCTCGACTACGGTTCCATCCCCCAGTTGCCCGAAATCATTACCCCCCCAACAGAGTACGTCCCCATCTTCAATGGACGCGCAGGTATGGGATGAGCCGGATGATAGCGAGACGGCTCTTTTCCCCTCTGGGAGTACAACCTTGGCCGGCACGTTCCTGTCAGTCCTGCTGCCGTCTCCTAGCTGACCGTTGCTGTTGTCACCCCAGCAGCTAACTGACCCATCGTCGAGAATGACGCATGTGTGGTAAGAACCAGAGGATACTTTGGTGAGGATTGGTACATTATATCCTTCATCAGCATCGATGCAATCGGCGTCGGTTTGCGATCCGGTGCTCGGGTTGTAACTCCCCCCGGGGCACGGTGTCCCCGAGCTCGCCCCTAATCCGGAAATGTAGTAACCGGGTCTGGCGAGCTCACATACAGTCTGGGCCTCAAGCTCTTGGAATGAGCCAGGCAAGCATTGAGTTTGGTCGGACGCACCCGGATTACTTACTTTGTGCCCAGGGCTCGCCGGGGTCATGACAATGTTCCCAGAACCGCTCGCATAGTAGCCGGGGGCAGCGTCTTTACAGGTGTACCTACCATACTGCCCTGGATTGCAGTTCGCAGCCCTCGTGGGATCATTGTCGTCAGTATCCGTTGGACCACTTGGAAAACCATCCCCGTCTGCATCACTAGGTACGCCCGTTTGGAAGATGTTCAGAACAGCGTTGCCGTCAAGGTCCCTCTCGGAGGATCTCATGTAGGTCCAAGGTTGCATCTCGAACCGTTCAGGAACGGAGCCAAGTGCAAATGCTGGATTGCCACCCTGCCCCCCCCAGCAGTAAAGCAGATCGTTACTAGCGATTGAGCAGGTGTAGTCCTCCCCAGCCGCAAGTGACAGCGGGTCATGGTTGCCTGATATGCTCACAGTTGTCGGTAATGGGGAGGAAATCGTTCCGCCATCCCCTAGTTGGCTGCCCGAGTTTGTACCCCAGCATTTCAGGGTGCCATTGTCATGGCTCGCACAAGTGTGACCATCTCCTGCTTCTACTGTGACCACGCTCGTCATCACTGAATCTGCGATTGAGGCATCTGTGAGCGTGACTTCGTCCCCATATCCCAGTTTCCCACCGGAACCATCACCCCAGCATCGAAGACTCATATTTTCCAGGATCGCACAGGTGTGGGATGCTCCGGCTGAAATTGCGACCACACCCCCTCCCAGGTCCAATGTGACCGGTGAAGCACTGTCTATCTGAGTCCCATCCCCCAGTTGTCCGAGGCTGTTGCTACCCCAACACCTAACCTTGAGGTCACTGGAGTCTATGGCACAGGTGTGCTGGCTACCAGCCGAGACTGCGACAACGCTCGAGAGCCCTGGAACCGGAACGGGGGCGAGCCTGTCGAGAGCAGTCCCGTCTCCTAGCTGGCCGTTGCTGTTGTCGCCCCAGCACATTAGGCTCGCACCGGAGATGACTGCACAAGTATGGCCAGAGCCTGCGGAGATCTGGACAGGTGCCGATGCACCCGAGAGCCCTGGAACCGGAACGGGGGCGAGCCTATCGAGAGTAGTCCCGTCTCCTAGCTGCCCTTTGCTGTTGTCGCCCCAGCACTTCAGAGTGGCATCGTCCAGAGTCGCGCAGGTATGGGAATCCCCCGTGCTGATGCTGACTGCCTTCCTACCGGTTCCTAGATCGACTTCAGTCATAGTCATCCTATCTGTGTCTGTGCCGTCCCCGATCTGACCCTGCTGATTCGAACCCCAGCAGTTCATTGACGAATCATCGAATATAGCGCAGACGTGATCGCTACCCACGTCAATGGTAGTCTCGGTGAATATCGAGCCTCCTTGCGACCCAGCTGCATTCATGCCCGCAGAGGAAGGCCTCCTCATATCCGAGATAACCAGCCCTTCACTTGTATTCCCCTCGGCATCGGTCCCTCTGACTGCCAAGTAGTATGTCTGTGGACTGCTATCAGCGATATTGGCGCCAGTTATTATCAGCTCCCACTTACCCGCGTCTGGCGATGAAACCGTCAGTCCTACTAGGTTGTTCAGATCGTCATTCGTATATGGGTACACTGAACCATCAGGCTTCCTTAGCTCGAAGTCTATGTCATTGATCAGCTGCTTCCCGGCGGAAGGTGAGTTCGGGGGATCCGTCCATGAGAGGGCGAATCTGAAGTCATTCGTCCCAACTGGGACTGTGAGCATCATTGAGTGCGAGTCCCCAGTACTGATGTCAACACCATCTAGGAAAGATTCAGTGGCCGCTGCCCCAACTGCCCCCTGCATATCCAGTCTCCCCCAGCCCTCGTGTGGGTTAGGGGCTGGTTCTTGTGCCGAGTTATATCCACCAGAGCAAGGAATTACAGTACCACCGATGTTCTGGCAGTAGTTGTACTGCCCAGCCATATCGTGTGAACCAGCAGCTAGCAGTGCCTTGATCAGAGCCGAGGCAGGGTCCCCACTGTTTGTTTTCGGATCGACACCGATCATTGCATTGTCCTTCAAGTGCTCAATCATGAGGGCAACGGCACCAGCTGTAATGGGCGTCGCCATCGAAGTACCCTGATTCACGCAGTACCCCTCAAGAGCTCCCCCACCAGTGGATGAGTCCGGTGGGGTAACGCAATCACCGTCTACTTGGTCCCCCCTGTGCGAGACAATCACGGTCCCAGGAGCCACCAGATCGGGCTTTATCCTTCCATCGTTGGTGGGCCCTCTGTTGGAGAAAGCAGCCATCCCATCTGGCTTGTTGGCAGTCTTGTCATTGGCTATCGGGTCAGTGGGAAATGACAATGAGGGACCCCATCTGTAGTTGGTACCCACATCGTTCTCAGACGCCCCTATGGAAAGGATATTCTTGGCTGTGGCCTGTCTGTTCATGTATGCGAGGTTTATCTCTCCATCGGCATTGCCATCAGACCCATCGTTACCCATCGCAAATAGAATTGTCATGTCGTTGAGGTTGTGTGCGGAGTAGTCTATGGCCAGAGCCTGATTACCGTAGTAGTTGGGGCAGTAGCTGCCAGGCAATGGGCATTCATCTGTCTCATCGGGACCCGTACCCCATGAGTTTGAGTGAACCCTCGCACCGAACGTGTACGCAGGCTGGAATATCCCATCATAACAGTCGACATCCCAGTCACCGCCAATCCCATCATCATCGCTGCCCCAGCAGTCACCGGATGGCTGGTACAGGCCCCCTTCCGAACCACCACATTGCACTGATTGCATGTACAGGTGAGCCCCGGGCGCCATTCCAGCGTGGCCAACACTCCCCGTCTGGGCAGCTGAGCTTGAGCCATCCCCCAGGACTGAGCCGACCACATGGGTCCCATGCCCGTTGTCGTCGCCGGGACCGTCATCCGCGCAGGCGCCATGGAAAGACTCGATGTATTCCACCCTCCCAGAAATGTCCTGGTGAATGGTCACTCCGGGGTCACCAGGGATCCCGGGGGTGTTCTTTGCGCTGCAATCCGCCAAGTCGACGCACCCTATCGAGTTCCCGAGACCAGAGTCCATGACCGCGACTATGACTCCTTCCCCGGTCAGGATGCTGGATACTCCACCCATGTTCACGGGGGTGGTAACCCAGTCGACATTAATGATGTCAGAGGCTCTGGCGTTGTCTAATTCAATGGGGAATGAGGGCTCAACCCACTCCACGAATCCTCTGCTCACCATCCATCCTACTTCATCCGTATCAGCGAAGACCTCGGCCACTCGTCCCATGGTGTGGGACTTGTCGATCTCTATTCCCCCGGACTCCAGATCTTTCAGATGCCCCGAACCCGATAGTAACACGCTCAGCCCCCTCTTGCCGTCTTCCCTTGCGTAGACACTGCCAGGGTCCAGTGAGTAAATCAGGTCGGGGGCCATCCTGTCAGTGGTGTCCAGTGTGAAGGTTCCGATAACACCGGCTTCCAGTAGAGTTCCAATGGGGATACCAGGCACATCGCAGTGGAAGCCTTGCGGCGAGTAGAAGGTCTGGCAAGTAATGCCCATTTCGGACAGTTCATTCGTCCACCCCGTGGGTATTGGGTACTCATGCCCCAAGACATACCAACCAGAGAGCTCCTTCTCTCCGGTCATCCCCGTCCAGTCCAGCAGTGGCACATAGGAGGCTATTCTGTGGAAGAGCCAAGCCTCCCCAATTCCATTCGCCCCATACCAACCATGGGACGGGTCATCTGTCTGTGGTACTCCAAGATTGCCAGAGAAGCTCCAGGGTTGCTCATTTGGGTCATCCAGAACCTCTCCAATCCCGCCTTCAGTCATAGCAGAAGCTGAAACAAGAGTTGGTAGTATCATGAGCATCACAAGCAGCAGGGAGACGCGAGTACCGTCACTGCTCCCGCTGGGCATGCGCCTCCTACTATGTAGGAGGAAATTAAAATTGCCCATGATTTTGCCAAATTCCATGCTGGGGATTAACATTCTTCTAAGATGGGATGCAGGATGTTACTAACATCTTTTTTGCAAATAGCAAATATACCCTCGCCGCCCCCTGCTCGATTGTGACCGATGGAGAAGCAAGTCATCATGACTTAGTCGAGGCAAACTTGGATGAGGATGACGGGATTGACATCGAGCTCCAGCGAATCAGGGAAAGACGAACTAATCCCGAGAAGAACTTCATGGTGAATACAATATTCCCTCAGACCTTCGATGACTACACTCTGGTCTTTGGGATTCTAGCCGGTTTGACGTTCTTCGGAACTGTCTTCGTCGCTTCTTCGGGATTTGTTTTGGGCGACTCAATCACCCTGGACGATACGTTATCCGGCACGGCAATGGATAAGTCCGACTGCGTTGATAAGACAGGAGAGGTTTGGTTCCAATCATGGGTAAACCAAGAGCAAGATCTGAGGATACGCAGCCAGAATGTTCAATCTGGGGCATCTTCAATAATTGTTGTGAGCCTGACAAATGAATCCGATGCCATTATTCTTTCCTCGATCCGAGGCGGAGTGGGCGATCATTCACTGACCATTTTTCACGATGAATTAGAGGACGAGGAATACGAAGTAACAATGAGGGTATTCATCTGGCCAGCTGACTCATCCGATCTCTCCGCTCTTTCCCCGGATGAGCTGAACGCCCGACTCAACGAGTCTCCCCAGATCTCTGAAATGACCGAAAAGAAAATCTCGATAGTTCTGGATAGCTCCAAGTCATCATCTTTCTGGGGCTCCGGCGATGTGCACAGGACTATGGAAAAGTTCGATGATGAACCTAGGGCTTGCTGGACAGTTCAACAACTCGGGGGATGGGGATGGGTTCTGATGGGTGCCGAATGGGTCGGCGGCAGAGAAACAGCAATGCTAACAGGGGGAAGTGCGGAAGTACCCCCTTGGTACATGGCATTAGTTTCACTGGGGATGTCGATCTTCTTCCTCTGTGTCCAGTACCCCCTAATGCATAGGCTATATCATAGGGAAACAGATGATATGCTTTCCAGCAAACAAATGAGGAGACTGATTCAAAAGACCATAGAGTCAGCCTGCGAAAGACTCCACATCTCTCCGGAATTTGACTCAATGCTCGTACAGGATCGGGCCATCTCAGTCGACGTCTTCTTTCCTTACAGCAAGACGAGAAGAACCCTCGCCTCCCCCGTCGATGTAAAGGGCACCATAATCAAGGACGTCCTTTCTGAATTCAGCATTTTCGGAGAGATGAGGCCACTCCAAATCAAAGTGGCCTGCATAGACTCTTCGGAGAATGAAGACTTATCCACCGAGCCTATGGATCTGCTGGGCGACGAGTGGTCCCTCCCTCAGCTTTCTGAGGATTATGGGAATTTCTTTGCAACCATGGGAAATTTCGGCCAACTGGAGGAGATCTTCAGGGAAAGCATGTCTCGATGGTTCAAGAAGCATGGTGTAGCGGACTATGGCTCTGCGATAATGGCCGACGAGGATGCGATTTTTGTACGGGTGATTTACCGGCCCATCACGAAGTTTGCTTATTTCCTCTTCAAACCAACTTTCCAGCATTTACAGGGAGACCTCAGAATCCAGTTAGCAAATGATCTGGGAGAGCATTTGGATGGAAGGACCTTGGTCGTCAGTGCCAGGAATGAGAAGTCAACTCTAGCTGACAGGGCAGTAGCAGGAAGGGTCGAGCAGGGTTCAGATGAGCTCACAGGGGAGGCGATGGTAGCAAAAAGAGGCGGAATTCCAGGTGCATTACTGCAGAATCCCTTTATGGGCGATATCTTGTCTTCAGTTGAGTACGTTGCACACAAGAACAGGTCCCGGATTGACCGATATGGATTCTGGGGGTTGATTGTTTTTGTTTGGATCCCGTTTATGGCTAGTGGCGTCCTTGTTGGCGCTATGCTCGGACTGGTTGCCCGGATGAGATTTGAGAGGGTTCTGGCTGCCTGTTTCATTGGTGGAACGGCCGCATCCATCACTTGGGCATACACAGCTAGAGGAATTATCGAATTCATGGAGCGATACCACGCTGAAGCATTGATCCCATTCGTCATACTTCTTGCTCTGGCATTCACAATTTTCCACGTGAGAAATAATAAAAGGAGGCGTAGGGAAGAGCTTTTCAGGGACTCAATGGCATTTTTCTCAGGCGTCGGCAATTAAGGAAGTGAAATCATGAAGCAACTATTGAAAATGGAAAAAATACAACGGCATTATGCAATGCCTTCGGGAACTGTGAAAGCTCTTGATGGGATCAATCTAGAAATTAATGAGGGCGAGAGGATTATTCTCCTTGGCCCTTCGGGATCTGGAAAATCCACCCTACTCAATTGCCTCTCTGCCTTGGACGCATCTACAGGTGGTTCATACAGCTTCGCCGGTTCGCCGGTTCCCCAAGAGAACTCAGAGGAGATGACAACCTTCCGAAGAGAAAACATCGGATATGTATTCCAATTCTTCAATCTTCTACAGGATCTAACTGTACTTGAGAATATATTACTGATCCAAGAATTAGCCGATGGTCGAAACGAGGCCCGTGCTAGAAACTTACTGAAACTAGTCGGTTTAGACCAAGAGGCCAACCGATTCCCTGCCGAGATTAGTGGAGGGCAGCAACAAAGGGTTGCAATCGCCCGAAGCCTCGCAAAGAGTCCAAGGCTTCTGCTGGGGGATGAGTTGACAGGCAACCTTGACTCAAAGACCTCATCCATGGTCATGGAAGTGCTAGTCAAGGCATGTGAGGCGGAAGGGATAACCTGTGTTTTCGTGACTCATGACGAATCATTGATCGAATACGCAACAAGAGTTGTAAGAATCGACAGTGGGAAGGTAATGTCTGACGAAATTGTTGAATGAGGTGATATTCTTGTTTGGACTACTTACAAAGCGTTTGGCAAGAAGCCTATGGCGAACAAAGATTCGACTCTTCGCTGTGGTACTTATGGTAATGGTTGGTGTTTTCGCAGGTATTTCTTTTGCAGCATATGCTCATACAGCCTCAAGCATGTACGATGACATCTATGCGGATACTGATGAGGGAGTAAATCTTGCAGATATTTGGATTGAAAATCCTAGTTGGGCATGGGATAGCAGTACTGCTGATTCAATTTGTGAGGAAATCGCAAATCAATGGCTCGATTCAGATTTAGTGCTAAACGAATGCGAACCTCGTTTGAAACTCGATGGAGTCATGTTTCACACGAATGAGGATGGTGAAGAATCAATCATCCCTGCTGTTTGGCATGGTATTGACGAAGGATATGTCGACCGAGTGTGGTTTCCTAATCATGATTGTTGCTCAGGAGTTATGGCCAGTGCAGATGATGAGATAGTCGTCGATGTAAGAGTGGCCGAAGGAATGGATGTTGAAATTGGTGATAGCATATCGATAGGTTCCGGAGCTGGAAGTATGGATTACACCATTGTGGGTATTGGCTATCATTCAAATCATCTGTTTTTCGCCCAGGTTGCCTCAATATTTCCTTCAGAACCTGGAACATTTGCTACTGGATATTTGACGGCAGGGGGACTTGAAAAGTTAGCCAACCTCAGTTCAGGTTCGGCCAATCTTCTACTTATTGATATAGTTGGGAATCCGGAATATGACTTACAGACTACCACTGAAGTCGAAGGTGAAGAACTTAGTTCAATTATCGGAAATATCGACTCTACCATGCAAGATATCGATGATTCGCCCTCATTGGTTTACAGTCGTTCAGGAATCGAATCTGTAGAATTACTTCGTACCGATGCCGAAGGTGCGATGTCGATGTATGTACCAGTTACTGCAATGATCGCAATAGTTGCTGGAATAACCATCTTCTTGAGCCTTCAGAGATTGGTACAATCTCAGGCTAGAGAGATTGCAATATTGCGAACACTCGGGATTCCACGAAATGCGATTATTCCGGGATACATCTTGATGCCCACCATCATAGGTTTGATAGGATGCTTATTTGGTACAATCCTTGGAGTATTTCTGGGCGCTCCAGCCATGCTGAATATGTATGAAGAAATACTGGGAATTCCAATTATTGAAACTGCAGATGTCACGCCAATCCTACTGCAAATTTCTGGAATTGCGATGTTAATTGTTTTGTTTTCTGGGATTCTTCCAGCGATCCAAGCCTCTAGACTACAACCTCTGGAAATCATGCGAGGCCAACATCAGATCAGGCTCTCGTCTCGAAGCCTACAGAAGTTAACTTCGAGATTACCTTCCACAGTAGGTCTAACGATCAGGTCCAGCATTAGAAGACCAGCTAGACTAGCCTTCACATTCATTGCTGTCGGCCTGTCAATGCTAATCTTTGGTAGTATGACACTGATGATGGGTACAATGGAAGATACTGTAGTTGGCAATGCTGAGAATAACCAGAATTGGGACGCTCAAGTTGTTGTTCCCTTTGGAGGAGAGGTGGCAGTGAATGAATGGGCTGATGAGAGGGGTGCTTCTCATGAGTCGATGCTAGTTTTCCCGGCTAACCCAGAGGGAGATATGAGGTACCTCTTGACTTATGGTTTAGATACGGTATCTACTAATGATAATTCTATGATAGTTTTAGATCTTAAAGAAGGAACACTCCCTGTTGCTAATTCTGAAGTTACACAGGTACTGGTTGATGAGGGATTGCAGCACTTCCTCGACTGGCAAATTGGACAAACTCAGACGATTATGTTTGGTTCAACCTCGTTGGATATTGAGATAACCGGTATTACTCAAGGGGAAGTGTCGCGAACCGTATACTTCCATCGCCAAGATCTCGTACCTGTAGTGGGAATTGAAGCGACCTCTGTTTTGATTGTTTTTCCAGAGGGAGTTGTAATCGACAGTGAATTGGGCGAAATTTCACTCGGAGTTACTCAAAAAGAGGACTTAATCAAAGCCTTTGAGTCTATTTTTGAACAGCAAAAAGTATTTTTCAATTCAATTCTTGCGCTTGGAATAATCATTGCAATTGTTGTTTTATTCAATACACTAATCATGAATCTTGCAGAACGAGACGTAGAGATTGCGACGCTAAGGGTGCTTGGTGCTTCAACCAACAGGATAGGTGGGATGATGCTGGGCGAACATATCGCTATTGGTTTGATAGGTGGCATTCTCGCCACCATTTTCACTATAATTGGCACTCAAGCATTAATTTCTACATTTGTTCAATGGGCATTTTATCTGACTGTGAAGTCTGATTTCATGGTTGCAGCACAACTTGTCGGCATTGTTGTTTTCATCTCAGTAATTCTCACTCCATACGGAATGTGGCGAATTAGCAGGATGGATCTAGTCGAGAAGGTCAAAGACCTCTCGCAGTAGCGCATGGGCATGCGAGTGGTTACTTGGAACCTAAATGGTATCAGGGCAGCAATAAGAAAGGGCTTAGACGATTACATTGACAGGATTGACGCTGATGTCTGGCTTCTCCAGGAGATTCGCGCATTACCTGAGCAGCTTCCCGATGATTGGGAGATACCTGCCGGCCACGAGGTCTCTTGGCATCCAGCAGAGCGCAAGGGGTATTCTGGAGTTGCAACGATGTCACGAGTAGGATTGAAGGAAATTAGCCGTGGTATTTCGACCAATCTAGATCCAGATGACAAGGAAGGCAGAGTTCTGACAACAAAATGCGGGCCAATAACCTGCATCAATATTTACCTCCCTAATGGTGGTTCAGGGCAACATCGTCAGAATTTCAAGGATAAATGGCTGGAGGACCTTTCTTCATGGTCCTCCCAATTTCAAGAATCCGCCGAACCCGTCATTTTAGTCGGGGATCTCAATATAGCCCATACCGAGGAAGACATATGGAACCCAGTTGGCAATAGGTTCACATCTGGTTTTCTGGAACATGAGAGGAACTGGTTTTCCCAATTTCTTAGAAATGGTTGGTACGACCTCCATAGGATTCATTTTGGTTCATGCAAGGGACCCTATACTTGGTGGTCGAACAGGGGCCAAGCGCGCGAACTTGACCGAGGGTGGAGGATAGATTATGTTCTGGCGAATTCCTCTGCAAGGAAATTATTCAGGTCGGCAGAGGTCTTGAGGGAAGGTGGATTGGTAGTTTCAGACCATGCCCCTCTGATTGTAGATCTGGATATTTGAATCCAATTTTTCGTCAAGCACTGTGAAAATTGTAAACGCCATCATTCAAGTGAAGAAACTTCGGCGATCATCCATGGAGGAATCCATCTCCGGAATACTCGAATCACTTCTCCCGGGAGGTAGGGGGGTCTGGGTACCGATGGACCACTCTGTATTCAGTTTCCCCGAGCCGGGATTAGAGGACACAGATTTCGCTGTGGATGCAGCAATCTCGGGAGGGGCAGATGCCATCGTGCTACACAAAGGGGCGCTTAGCTATCATTTCAAGCGTACAGGATGGAGGGGTTTTGTTTGCCATGTTTCCGCATCGACAGTACATGCCGGCACAAGATCCCAGGATAAAGTGACAGTTGGAATTGCTGCCGAATGCAAGTTAAGGGGGGCTTCGGCTGTCTCGGGGCAGGTCAATATCGGTGCAGATTCAGAGCCTGAGATGATAGAGAGATTTGGTGCTTTGACATCCGACGCAATCTTCCAAGAAATCCCCGTTCTCGGCATGTTCTACCCGCGTGGGCCGAATTTGGCTTCTATCCCCTCTGATTCAACTGGTGGTGTAGCACATGCAGCCCGACTGGCATGGGAGCTTGGATGTGACGTGGTTAAGGTTCCTTGGACAGGCGATGCCGAATCATTCAATTCTGTAGTCTCAGCAGTACCAATTCCAGTATTGATCTCAGGAGGTCCGGTTGAAGGGGCATTCACAGATCTGCTAGAAATTGCAGAAAAGGCAATTTTTGCCGGGGCTTCAGGAGTTTGCATCGGCCGACAAGTTTTCGCATCCACCAATCCAGAGGCTCACGTAAGGGCACTTCATGCAATAGTTCATGATAATAGGAGCGCATCTGATGCAGCGAGGTTTCTGGAGTGAAAAAATGGAAATCTGGCTAGACTCCAACAATGAAAAGGCTCTTCCAGAATGGCCACCAATTAGGGTATTGGGGCTCGAAAACAGCGATGTCGCTGAGATAAATCTTGATGATTTCAGAGCCCAGGAGGAGGCCCTATCATTGATTGGATCGGTTCCTTGGCTATTGGTTAGGTGTTCCAATTGGACCATAATACCATTGGAAAATTTAATCGCAGTTTCAAGAGGAAGTGGGACCAAGATTGCTGCAGCAATAAACAGTAATGCAGAGATAAATGGCGCTGCATTTGCACTTGAGCATGGGGTCGACGCAATTCTTGTGCAGAGTGAAGACTTAGAATCTGCAATCAAAGTTGCAGATACAAGAAAGTCCCACAGTAGTTCCAATGCATTTTCCAAGCTAGATCTGAGGTTTGCCAAGGTAACATCCATTGAAACATCTGGATTGGGTGAACGTGTCTGCATAGATCTGACTCAGAGGATTGAGAAAGGTGAGGGGTTGGCAATTGGCTCTTCATCGAATCTACTTTGTCTAATCCATGGCGAAACAATCCCTTCAGAATACGTCCCTTCTAGGCCATTTAGGGTAAATGCTGGCGCTATCCACTCGTATGTTTTGATGGCCGATGGAAGAACCCGATACCTTTCCGAGTTGAACTCGGGCGATTCGGTTGCTGTCATTTCCAAAGACGGCTCCTCACGCCCTGCCTCGATAGGGCGATTGAAGATAGAACGAAGACCAATGCAAACTATTCGACTTGAACACCAATCTTCAACCAGCCAGATAGTTGTCCAATATGCAGAGACTGTTAGGTTGGTTTCCAGAGATGGTGAAGCGATTTCGATTACCGATATTGATGAAGGAACAGAGGTCTCCATTCTGAAGGGAGACGGGATTAGGCACGTGGGATTACATCTTGATGGGGAGATGGTTGAGAGATGACCGTTCTAGGTAGGGGTACCTCCAGTGGTGGTGTTTCCCTTCTGCACGCTCTTGGGACGGGTAGAGGAGCTTCCGTCGGTATCAACCTCCAAGCCACTGTCAGCCTTCTAGATCATCATAGGGAGGTTGAAGGTGACACTCATAAGCTACTCAACTCGGTGATGGAATGCTGGATTGAACGAGGATTCCCAAAGGTTGAAGATTTTGGTTGGCGTATCTCAAGTGACATACCAATGGGTCAGGGCTTGAAGTCGAGTGCGGCGATTTCTTGCGCAGCATTCAGGGCACTCAATGATTCGTTTTGGACGGGCCTCTCTAATAATGAAATTGTAGAGCTTTCGGTATCCGCCCAAATCAAATCTGGATGCACTGTTACTGGCAGCATGGATGATGCATGGGCGTCAATCAGTCCCGGATGGAAGCTAGTCGATCCTTCATTGCCATCTTCAGAGTCAGTCATAATGGAAGGGGGTATGGATGAGGGACTGGAGGTTTTGATCGGACTGCGTGGGGATAGAGTAGCAACCATCAACACGGCAGAATTCCGCAAACAAGAGCATATTTTCCAGAGGGCATTAGCGTCACTCACTCAAGGATCAGCCTTGAATACAATTTCCACAAATGGGATGGCCGTGTCCGCTGCTACTGGGGACTTCGAAGCAATGAGGCTATGCAATCTCGGAATTGTGAGCGGTGCAATCGCAGCTGGAATTAGTGGTTCAGGACCGGCCATTGTGTTCGTATGTTTCTCCGACCACTTGGACGGAATCCAATCAAATCTCCAAGATCATTTTGAACAAATGATCAATACGACATTTACTAATCTCGCGAAGATCTCAGAGGAAGTGATCTGATGGGAATGTCAATTGGGGACGATTTACGTGTTACGATTTTTGGAGAGAGTCATGGCAAGTGCGTCGGCGCTTTAGTTGAGGGAATTCCACCGGGGACCCCAATTAACCCCAACGCCCTAGCTCGGGACTTGTCTTCAAGAAAACCAGGAAGAAAGGGACTATCACAGAGGATTGAGATGGATGAATGCGAGATCCTATCCGGTGTGTTCGAAGGGAAGGCCACGGGGTGGCCTATATTGCTGATAGCAAGAAACTCCGACCACAGACCTTCGGATTATGATTTCTTACCAGACCATCCAAGGCCCGGGCATGCTGACTTGGTCGAAGAAATTAGACTAGGGGGATCAAATGATCCGAGAGGAGGGGGGTCACAGTCAGCACGTCTAACTCTGGGACTTGTAGCTGCCGGCAGTCAAGTCAGGAGACTATTGGATGATGCTGGATGGAAGGTAAATGCACACCTGCATAGTGTTGGAACAATCCGCTCTAAACCTCTTTTTGACCTTGATCGCTTATCAGAACTAATCGCCGACTCCGATATGGGGAGGTTGAATTGCCGGGATCCCGATGCATCGGGGCCGATGTCGGAACTGATCGAATCTGTGAGATTAGAAGGGGACACTATCGGATCGGCAGTAGAGCTAGTAATTGATGGGGTTCCAATAGGAGTCGGGGAACCTTGGTTTGACGGGATAGAACCAGCTTTGGCAAGAGGGTTCATGGCCATCCCCGGTGCCAGGGCAGTTGAATTTTCACAAGGATTCAACTCTTCAGTGATGCTTGGATCTGATCACAATGACTCTTGGCTCCCCGGTGAGGAGGGGCCAATACTCGACGGTTCGGAAAGTGGACTTGCAGATGGTGCTCTCGGTGGGAGGTCAACGGGAGCTCCAATCTCGGTCAAGATCCATTTCAAACCTCCCAGTAGCATTCCAAAAAAGCAGTTTACCTTGCATCTTCCCAGCAACGAGGCCCGTCCGTTGAAGGTAGGTGGAAGACATGACCCCGTGATTGGACCTAGGGCATCCCCCGTTGTAGAGGCAGTAGCGATGTTGGTACTTTGCGACCTCGGACTTATTGGTGGTTACTTGCCAGCATTGGACTGATTTTCACGATAATCCTGAATTCTTCCCGGAATGTCAGCCCCGAAGAGAACTGCTATAACCATGAAAACTAATATCGTCCCAAGGGCAACCCCATAAACACTGGTCAATTCCACGCTCTCTCGCAGTCTATTCGCCGCAACAGAGCTGAATAAACTCACGAATGCCGGCACTATCAGATTAATGAAGAGAGTCAGCATGGCTACGAAACCAGCTATTGCCGGTGTGATTCCCAGTGCCTTGGAGTATTTTTTGGAGATCTTGTTTACGTTCATCACGTAAACCTCGCCAGTTCTAATCGAAGTGTCGAGTTGGGAGAATCTGATTATTCCACTAGATATCTCGATATACATCACTAGGAAGATCGCATAAAGAATGAGCAACAATTTTTGTGTTATCTCTCCTTCAGGTAGGAAACTGAGGCCAAACTCAACCTTACTGCCAGCAAAACGGATTGTTACAATAATTAGGGCAACATAAGATATGACAATGGCCCTCTGATCCCTTTGGAAAATCCCGAAGAAACCGCCAACCAGTCCTATTGTAATCAGAATTAGGTGAATCCCCATCCCCAAAGCACCAATCCCGACAATATTGGAGAATGCAAACCAAACCGTGCCAGATACCGGAGTGAGCATGAATGTCAGGAAGCACAGAATTAGAAGTGACAATGAGGCCCGGAGTTGCAGGGAAATAACCATTCTGTCCGGTGGAAGAAAATCTCTCTTCGTGATCACTGGCCCTCCAAAAATAGTCTCTATCCAATTAGGCACGCTAACTTCCGGAATGGCTTCCTCTGGAATCGACGAGTCCCTCTTTAGCGTTCCCGCAGCCCTCTTCCGACTAGGTGCAGAGGATCGAACAACCTTGCCCTCGTATAGATGCGAAGTATCAATCTCGCCTTTGCTACTTTCCGTATCGGCCACCATATCACCTCAGAAACCTCTAGCCCCGGCGAGGGCGGTGAATAGGAGCATATCTGGTTCCCAGTCCATCACATATGCGCCTAGGCCCCTTAGTTCGGTAATCGTTGTGTCTCTCTCCGTCTTAAGGACCTCATAACCAGTCCTGTCTATCCTTCGTGCATCAAATTCGAATTCTAAGCTACTAGGAGATAGAACTGTAACCTCGAAGTTTCTTGCTCTTAGATCTCTGACAGCTTCAACAATGGTCGGGTCATCTTCAAGTGGGGATAGAATCACGATCGGGCTTCCTCGATGTATGTGGGGCATTATCCGATTAGTCACAATTTTCAATGGGGTGTTTCCCTTGGCCATGGCACCAGCTAATTTTGTCAAGATGATGTATAGCTGCTTTTTTCCAGTATCTCTGTCCACAGAAACTATCTCGTCACCGTATACGACCAAACCGACCGAGTCCCTTCTAGAAAGGAAGAACTGGGAAAGACTGGCCGCCGCTCTAGTGCTGTATACCAGCGAGTTCCTACTTACTGGGCCAGTCTCACTAACTGCCCTGCTATCGACAATGATGATTACGTCACTGACAGCGTCCCTTTCGAATTCATTGACCATCATTTTCCCGTCTTGTCTGGCAGTGGCATGCCAATTCACCTTCTTCATCGGGTCCCCGGGAAGATATTCCCTCAGATTGTAGAAGTTCGAACCCTCTCCGGGATTTCTGATGTTGACTGCACCTGTGAAAATCTTTGGCACTCTACTTTTAATCATGGCATCCTTGATGTCTTCCATCTTTGGGAAGACCAGAAAGTCATCAAAAAGCGGAATCTCCCTCTCATTATGGAACAAACCAAATTCATCTTGTACCCTGATACAAACCGGCCCGATGCTGTAGAAACCTCTGAGAGGAGTTTCAATAGTGTAGGAAATCTCGGTTTCCCTCTGTGGCCCAATCTCCATTAGGACGTAATTAGCCCCCTTCTTTATCCTCATCACTTCAGGAACCCTGTCTCTGAGCTCAAGGACCTTAGCCAGATTTGATCGATTTTGAATTCTCAGTGTAACTTCGACCTCTCCGTCCTCGAAAACCCTTGCAGAGGAAGTCCTACGCATTGCAACAATATTTTCCAATTGAATTCCTGACTCTAGCTCTATCTCCTCCATCCTCCTTCCAGTCGACGCGACATCCCCATGTGTAACCCTAACTGCGGCCCAAGTCAGGAACGACAGCAGTACCACTGCAACTGTAACAAGCTGCTGGTTCCGAAGTACAAGACCAAGGAGGTACATTGCAATAGAAAGCGATGCAAACATCGCTGACTTACGGCTCCATGCCATTGCCTACTACCCCGGCAAACCTCAGGGCACCATAGCATGCTGCAGAATGTCTCTGACAATCTCGGCATTCTCAAGGCCCTTAATCTGATGCTCCGGCTTCAGAATTAATCTGTGAGCAATTGCAAGCTCAGCAACCGACTTAACATCATCTGGAGTAACAAAGTCCCTGCCTCGCATGGCAGCAGCCGCTCTACTGGTCTTAAGCAGGGCTTGGGAACCTCTCGGAGAAGAACCAACAAGGACCCTTGGGTCCTCCCTAGTCCTAGCAACTATCTCGACCATGTATTCTCTAACGGACCGGTCCACGTATACTTCCTCACAAGATTGTTGCATCTTTACGACTATGCTGGGATCGGTGACTTTGTTCACATCGACCTCATCCTTTTTCCGATCGATCCTTCTCTGAAGAATCTCATTTTCATCGGCTCTATCGGGGTAGCCAACCATCATCTTCATCATAAACCGATCAAGTTGAGCTTCTGGCAGGGGATAAGTTCCCTCCTGCTCAACAGGGTTCTGAGTTGCCATAGTAAGGAAAGGGGCTGGAAGCTTGTGAGTAACCACTCCAATCGTCACTTGCTTCTCTTGCATGGCCTCTAGAAGAGCAGCTTGTGTTTTCGGAGGGGCCCTATTGATTTCGTCCGATAGAAGAAGATTGCAGAAAATCGGGCCTGGCTTGAAAGTAAACTCACCCTTCTTTGAGTCATAGATATTAGTACCAGTGATGTCAGCAGGTAGAAGATCTGGAGTAAACTGGACACGCTTGAAATCACACCCAAGCGCGTCTGCAAACGTATTGGTCATCAGAGTCTTAGCCAAACCGGGAAAGTCCTCGAAAAGCAAGTTCCCATTCGATAGTATGTCCACCATCACATTGTCAATAACATGGATCTTACCAATAATCACCTTCTGGACTTCGGTACTTATTGCCTGCCCCATGGCTCCTGTGGCGGATAGAACCTCGTTGGCTTTCGACGATCCTCTTGCCTCCTGAGCCTTCCTTGCCAAATCCTCATTATTGCCTCCCGATGATGTGGTATTCCCTTGTTCTACTTCGCTCATTTCCATCTTCTCCTTCAATTATCCCTTCCCCATCGCCTGATCGCCTGCATCAGGGCCCGCAACTCCTGAGGCGAGTACGTGCGGCTTTGGCTATAAGCCAATTCCACGAGCCGAGGGTCACCAATCATTGCCTGAATCTCAGGCGGGGGCTTGACTGCCATCTCATCCCTAGTCAGTCCATACTGTACTCTAATCTTAGTGAAAAGTGATTGTTGAACCCTCTTCCTATATCCACTCGGGTCCAGTTTATTGGGTCTATGGTTGAATTTTGTGAGATCGAAAATATGCCTCCAGTTCTCTTTCTCAGGAATGACCATCATTGCTACAAGGAGAAGCAATCCTACATTCAAAACAACTAGCCACTTTAGGAACTCATTCGAGGTGAGTAGGACAACAGTCCCCATAGCCTCCACAAAGGGCGCAGAAACCACACCCGTCACGTGCCGACTCTCATCAAACACAATCTGAAAGTTTGACCTATCACCTGCAGAGTCCCCAAGACGTACCTGAACTGAAAGATTGGTGTTATCAAACTCCATCATGTCATGGATTAGCATTCTGAAAAATTGTTGGTTTCCACTCCACTGGTTATTATTGATGATCTCCTTTGTCCAACAATTGTTCAGGGTGTAATCACCAATTGACTGACAGTCTCTGTTTAACCCCTCTCCCTCTGCTACTTCTGCAGTCCATAGTAGGTTCGAAAGGGATTCCTCATCCGAAATGAATACTATGCTCCCTGTAACCTCTAATTCGCCAACTCCACTCGAGAAAGTCCCTCTGCCCTCGCTCTGCAACTCATCGAATACTTTTATTCCCGGATAGTCAAAACGCATCAATAGCTTCAAGTCCCCCGGGGCCGGATTTTCCGGATCTCGTGGGTCCCCATTCCCCTTTATGTCTATGAAAGCTGACGGTGATGCCTCGCCTAACGTCATAACCTCACGACTGTCGGGTTTCGGATCCTCTGCGTCAAGCGTGTCCTGAAGAAGAGGCTCGAATTTCAGTCCTGTGGGGGATCTAAGCATCAATGGCATTCTACAGTCCACTGTATTGTATTGCTCAATCTGGAAAGGAGTACAGCCCTGCATTAGGGCTCCAGGGGACATTTGCTCTATATCCTGTCCAACTGAAGCAACACTCCAGACATTTTTCCATGAGATTGTGGTGATCTGGCTAATTGGATCATGTATCACCCAATGCTGCTTCTCATCCATTAATGGGTCATTGAAGAATGTCACTCCAAACATGCCCGCCAATCTGTTGGCGTTTGTGTTGTCAGCCGCGACAATCACCTTCCCACCTTTTTCAGTAACAAACTTGTACATTTCTTGAGCCTCAGTTTCGTCTATAGGCTTCTCAGGGCCAATAATT
>Ga0208408_1000138_pt1 | contig 51208 bp, 43 predicted proteins | sample ETNtaG_4_FD_185776 | JGI IMG/M metagenome (GOLD analysis project Ga0208408, IMG submission 185776) | Marine microbial and viral communities from oxygen minimum zone, Eastern Pacific Ocean - ETNP201406SV67 (SPAdes) (version 2) | ecosystem: Environmental > Aquatic > Marine > Oceanic ... | reverse complement strand
CAAGACTCCTCTATCTCGAACAAAATCGTGCTTCTCTGGTGAACAAGTACCAAATATTGTTTTAGCTCCTGCAATTTTTGCTAATTCAATCGAAGCAAGACCAACACCTCCTGCAACTCCATGAATCAAAATACTTTCTCCCTTTTGAAGAGCTCCTGGATGAATTACCATCAAATATGAAGTAAAATAAACTGCAGGGAAAGCTGCAGCTACCTCAAACGAAATATCATCAGGGATTTTAAAAATTCCATTAGATTTCGCAATTGTGTGTGTTGAATATCCACCATTTGTTCCTGAACCGACAACACGATCTCCCACCTCAAAACCTTCTACATCGGGACCTAATTCATGAATTGTACCTGAAACTTCCATCCCAGGAGTAAATGGTGGCTTAGGAGCTCCAGGGTATAGACCCATACGTGCAAGTATATCTGCAAAATTAATGCCTGCTTTTGAAACTCTTATACAAACTTCACCAGGCCCTGGTGATGGATTTGGAAATTCTTGAATTTCAAGATTATCTGGGCCTCCGTGCTTTGTTACTACGACTGCTTCCATTAATCCTCTTCGTAATAATAATCTAGGCCAAGATGTGTGATTAGAGTTTCACCCATCAAATGACGAAGCGTATTTTCTAATTTAACCTTTTGAGCAAATAAGTCATGTATCGGATACAAATCTGGCTTGCACATTGGTGATTTGAAATAAAAAGAAAGCCATTCTTGGATGCCATGCATATCTGATCTCTTAGCTAAATCTAAAAATAAAGCTAAGTCTAGAACGATAGGTGCTGCTAAAATTGAATCACGACACAAGAAATCAACCTTAATTTGCATTGGATAACCTAGCCAACCTTTGATGTCAATATTGTCCCACCCTTCTTTGTTATCACCCCGAGGTGGATAATAATTGATACGAACTTTGTGATACAAATCACCATATAACTCAGGATATTTTTCAGGTTCAAGTATCTCTTCTAAGACACCTAATTTTGAAATTTCTTTTGTCTTGAATGATTCAGGATCATCCAAAACTTCCCCATCTCTGTTACCTAAAATATTTGTTGAGAACCATCCATCAATACCTATTCGTCTAGCCTTGAAACCAGGTGCTAAAATAGTTTTCATAAGTGTCTGACCTGTCTTGAAATCCTTACCAGCAATAGGTACTCCTTCCTTAGAAGCTAATGAATACATTGCGGGAAAATCAACTGAAAGATTAGGTGCTCCATTTGCATAGGGTATACCTTCTTTGATTGCTGCATATGCATAAAGAATTGAAGGTGCTATTGACGTTCCATCATCATCTAAAGCAGCTTCAAAAGAATCTAATGAATCGTAAACTGAGCCTTTAGGTTCTTGATAAACCTCAGTACTTCCACACCAAACCATTACAATTCTTTCAATATTATTTTTCTTTTTGAAATCTTGAATGTCTTGCCTTAAAGCCTCGATTCGGGCTCTGTGACCTTTAACCGATTTTACATAGGTTCCATCTAATTTCTTAACAAAATGTTTATCGAAAACAGCTTTCATTGGTTTTATTGATGTCAATTCATCCTTAACTTGATCCAATAATTTAGTATCTATGACTCCTGCATTGACTGCGGCTTCGTAACAATTATCTTCAAAAATATCCCATCCTCCAAACACTAAGTCATCCAAATTAGTAATTGGAACAAAATCTTTGATATCTACTTCACGATTGTCTGTTCTTTTCCCAAGACGTAAAGTACCCATTTGAGTTAACGAACCAATAGGGCTTGAGATTCCGTTTCGGATAGCTAATGTACCTGCAATAAACGTAGTACTTACTGCACCTAAGCCAGGCATAAGAATTCCTAATTTGCCTTTAGCTGGCATAATCTCTACAGGACTTTCTAACGAAACCATGTTATTGAATTATACTAAGGGTTGATAATAAAACCATTTACTTTATTCATAAAGAAGAGAAAGACATGTCAAAGAACCGTCTGCAGCCCTGAATTGTGACATATCAATAGGATGTAAAATTAAATCTCGTTCCTGCAATTTTGCGGAAATTGTTTCATAACCTTTGGCAACAATTACATTTTTTCCAAAAGGAAGAACATTGGTACCATAGGCTTCTTCACTAGGAACCCAAATTACTTCTGAATCTTCAGGGAAATCGGACAATGTAAACCAGCCCTCAGGAGCTAATAAAACACCAGGCATAGGCGAAGTACAAACTGATATCAAATGAAGAGATTCCTTTGGAACTTCAATTACATGTAAACTAAATCCTCGGGATGTTACAAATCCTCTAAGACATTCTATTGCTTTTTTGTTTGTTCGACTACTATGTCCCACCAAAAACTTATCTCCAAATTGAAGGACATCACCTCCATCCATTCTAGCCTCTAAAGGCATAAAATGCAGATTCAAATCTTCTCCTAGTGCTTCCTGAACAACTGCTTTTTCTCCTACACGAGTATCGTGACCTGCATTAGTAATCAAAGCTGAATCGCCAGCAATTACTGCATGATCTTCCACAAAACAACAATCGGGATAGGCTGAATCTGAGGCTAATTCTTTTACGGATAAACCCAATTCTTTCAATTTAGAAACATATACTGAATGTTGCAACTTTGCCTCATTAATATCTGTAGGGCCACTGCCAAAATAAGAAGCTAAAGCTTTCTCATAAGATTCTGAAATTCCACGAACTATGGCCCTCATAATAACGGCCCTAAAATTAAAGGTAAAAGAACTGTAGCATCTCCTTCTACAGTTATTCTCCTTGCCTTAGGTCTAACTTTACCCCAAGATACTGCTTCCCTAACGCGAGCACCACTCAATGAACCGTCCCATTCTGGAGCTGTAGTTACTTGAACTGCATAATCCAACCCATCCCTAAATTGATTCCACCAAATAGTATGATGCTTTGAGATACCTCCTCCAACCATCAAAGCCCCTGTAGAATCTGCATCATGTACAATATCTGATAGCTCATGTTCTTCTGCAAATATATCTAAAGTGAAATCTTTATGGCTTTGCCAAAACAACCAAAGTTGAGAACCAACGGCACCATCTGTAGGTCCAGGGACGAAAACTTTAATATTTTTCTTCGCACAAATAGCCAATAAAGATTCCGAACCATTAGTTTCATTAGCTAAACACAAACCTAATTCTCTCCAAATTTTCCAAGGTATCCAGCGATTTTCTTTAGAATAAAGATCTTCCAAAATTGGTTGCATCCAATTTTCAATTGGAATCCCATACGAATCATCAGGAACTAAAACATTACCCAAACGATTAATGCCTTCTTCTCTTAATTGTTGATCATCCATTGCAAAATCACCATGATAATAATCTGCTAAAATTCGAGCTATGTCATGGTCCAAAGTTCCACATGTAGTTACTATTACATCAACCATATCATTCTCAACTAATTGTCTTAGGAGGCCTCGAGTTCCTGTTGCCATTATATCTGCTGGAAATGATAAAAATTTAGTACAAGATTCCTCTTGCATCTCTTTCACAATAGATGTTGCTGTAGAAATTTTCGAAGCTACAAAACCTCCGGCATTTCCAAACTGTGAAATTAAGTCTTCAAGACTCGTAGTTGCGTCAATCTTGATATCCTTTACGGGATTTTTACGCATCCTTAATCAGTCCACAAGTACCACAGATGTATTTTTCACCATCAAGAGATAGTTTACCAACACCACACTCAGGACATATTTCCTCACTTTCAGGAGCTACATCAACATTTCTTTCTTCATCCTCTTCATCGTGTAAAGCTATTGCAACAACAACTTCATTCTCATCAACAGACATTACTTTCACACCACGTCCAACTCTTGCAATTTGCCTTATACTTTCTATGTGTGTACGAATAACTTTACCTGATGATGTTGTAGCTAAAATCTGATTAGCATTTCCTGGTGTCATAGCTGCCACAACACGGCCACTTTTCCCATCAACTTTAATATTTTGAACGCCTTTGGCACCACGTCTAGTTAATCTATAATTGCCTGCATTTGCCCTTTTACCATATCCTTTTTGAGTTATTGTAAGCAATACATCTTCTTCATTTACTAGACTCATACTAATAACCTCATCTTTTTCTTTCAGACGCATACCAATGACTCCTTGACCGTTTCGGCCTACGATACGAACCTCTCCTTCAGAGAACCTATTGGCCATCCCTCCTTTGGTTGCAAGCATTACTTGACTATCTCCTTCAGAGATATCAACCCCTACTAACTCATCCTTTTCCTTTAGAGTAATTGCCCTAAATCCTTGATCTCTAGCCCATGCTCTTTGTATTCTTGACGAATATTCTTCTAAACGTGTCTTTTTGATTATTCCTTTCTTTGTTGCAAATAAAAAATAATGACCATCTCCACTAATATTTGCTACAGGAAGCATACACAAAACTTTTTCATCTTTAGATTGGCGACCCTCATCCAATTTTTGTAACAGCTGAACTAATGGAGTACCCTTAGAATATCTAGAGACATCCGGTATTTGCCAAGCTTTCAAGAAATACATACTTCCTGAAGTTGTAAAGAAAAGCAAATGATCATGTGAACTCATAGAATACAACTCAACGGGGAAATCTCCCTCCTTAGCCTTGATTCCAATTCGGCCTTTACCCCCCCTATGTTGTGCCTGATATTCTTCCAAACCTACACGTTTGATGTACCCCTCATGAGTTCTCATCACAACAACTTGGGAACGGGGTATCAAGTCTTCAGTTGCTAAATCGCCATCAAAATCTGAAATTAAAGTTCGTCTTTCATCTCCATATTTTTCATTTAATCCCGCCAATTCATCTTTAATTATTGCTGAAACCTTAGTAGAATCTGATAAAATAGATTTTAATTCATCCATTGTTTTCTTTAGTTCTTCTAACTCTTTTTCTCTTTCTTCAACATCTTGTTGTGACAATTGATAAAGTCGCATATCAGCTATAGCCTTGGATTGATCTTTACTAAGTTTGAAATTTTTCTGGAGACCATCAATAACTGCCTCTCGCCCTGCTGCTTTTCTAATAAATGCAATTACTTTATCTAATTTTGATAAGGCGAGTAATAAACCCTCAACAATATGAGCCCTTTCTTCCGCCTTTTTCAATCTATACTGTGTTCTGCGCGTAATAATTTCCTTACGGTGATCTAAATAGACTTGTAAAAGCTCTATGATTCCCATACGTTTTGGTTGGCCTTTAACAAGTGCAACATTATTAATTGCAAAACTAGTTTCTAAAACTGAATGCTTATACAATTGATTTTCAACTATTATAGGTGAGGCATCTCTCTTAAGTTCGAAAACAACTCTCATACCTTTTTGATCAGATTCATCTCTAATATCCCTGATGCCTTGAATCTTTTTATCTCTGACCATTTTAGAAACATCTTCTAGAAGTCTATTCTTTTGAACTAAAAATGGTATTTCTGTGATTATTAGGTACTCATTCTTTTCAGTAGATTCATGTACAACTTTGCCCCTAATCTTTACTGAACCTCGCCCCTCACTATATGCATCAAAAATACCTTTACGACCCATAATAGCTCCTCCAGTTGGAAAATCAGGTCCTGGTAAAACATTCATAATTTCAGCTAAAGACGTCTCCGGATTATCTATCATAAGATTCAGTGCTTCGGAAATTTCAGAAAGATTGTGTGGCGCCATATTTGTAGCCATACCCACTGCTATTCCTGATGAACCATTAACTAAAAGGCCAGGTAGAAGACCTGGAAGAACAGAAGGTTCTTGTAATGAACCATCATAATTATCTCTAAAATCTACTGTTTCCTCATCTAAATCTTTTAAAACACTATCTGCAATTATGGCCAAACGAGATTCTGTATAACGCATGGCTGCCGCTTTATCTCCGTCGATAGAACCGAAATTACCTTGACCATCGACTAAAGGGTAACGTAAAGAAAAATTTTGGGCCATTCGAACCATAGTATCATAAATTGCTTGATCACCATGAGGATGATACTTACCCATCGTATCTCCCACAATTCTTGCGGATTTTTTGTAAGGAGACCTAGAACCAGAACCCATCTCCTTCATAGCATAAAGAACCCTTCTATGAACTGGTTTTAAACCATCTCTAGCATCTGGAAGGGCCCTACCTACAATTACAGACATTGCGTAATCTAGATAGGATTTACGCATCTCTTTCTCCAAGCTTACTTCTAAAATAGTATCTGTATTTTCAGCGGTCAATTTTTGGCCTCAAATTTGTAATGATGACTATGAATAAACCCCCTTAAAAGGGACTCCCCTGACGACCTTGTGGCACCTCCCTTAAATGTAGTTCTAATTAACTCCAAAATAAACAGCTCATTTAATGATGAACATCGACGATTAATTGCTAAATTCTCACCTGTCTGTTATGCATATAACTATCACTTAGTTTTAGTTAATTTCAAAATTGAAACTTCACCTATCGATTTTGCTAAAGAAATGGCTCCATCCACTAGCATAGGAAAAAGTGGTGAAACATTAATTGAATTAGCAAAAAAAGGGATGATTAAAATAAAAAATTTACCCATTCCTGAAAATCTTGGTAAAATAGTAATTTGTACTTCGAAACCTGATGAATCGAAAATTCAAAATCATAGGATTATTTCAAAACTTTTGAAAAAGGAAAAGATTGCTTTGATTTTTGGCTGTGATGAAAATAGAAACAAAAATATACGAAGACTTATAGAAAAAGCAGACTATCATCTGGATATCAGTGGAAATAAAATTAGATTAAGTTTAGACACTGAAATTGGAGCTGTAACTAGTATTATTAGAAATTCAAAATAATTTAAGAGCTTCTTCAACACGCCCTAACTCAACACCAGTACTTTGCCTACCACAAACTGCCCCTTTAGAGGAAGTTATTACACCGGCGCCAACTAAAGGCATACCGAAATTAACCGTACCTTCCATCACAGGGATATCTAAAATTTTTTCCATTATTTCTCTTTCTTCATCTAATATTTCAGGATGGCATAGCCCACCATTATTATTTACACAACCTATCATCCCTAAAGTATCCATATCATTAAGAGATCTAGATTCTATATTTATTTCAAATACTTTTTCAGAATCATTTTTTGACCTAGAAGATAAACGTTCATTGCAAAAACCACCTTTATCATTTAACAAGAAATTATTCCCAATTGCATTAGAACGTTCTGAAAGAACGCCTATATTCAACCCTAATGATGAAGAAATCTTTTCTAAATTATCAAGTTCTAATGAAGTTACTAAATTTGAGACCAATAACCCCTTATTATTCATTGCAACCAAAGTCCCCAAAACACTACTACCTCCTATCGTAGTAACTTCAATAGAGGTTCCTAAAGTATCAGAGATAGCTTCCATGTCATCTTCAGGTATACCTGGAGGGATTAAGGTTAAAGAATCGTTAGTGGCGCAAAAAACCCCTGAATAAGGACTATTGAAGAGATCTTTCTGGAGTAAAGCCATAAAATTTATTCAGCAAGGTGTACGATTACACTTCCGTCTTCAAATTTTAAAGCACGAACCCTAACTTTAGAAGGGGGTTTCTCAATCCCTCGAGACCATATAAATTGATTAACAGGAGGATCAATGAATAATTGTTTGTCTTCACCACTTCCCATTCTAGCATCTGCAGAAGTACGAAGAACTTCACCATCTCTTTCTGGCTTCATATGTCTAGTAATAAAATCTTCAACCATTCGCATAGCAACAGGGGCCCTACGTGTTCGTGAAACTTTATGAAGTTTACGTAAAGGAATAGTGTACAATCTCTCTTGCATTAATTCGTCGTCTGCCATATTTCATCACCTATGAAGTTTACCTCTACGCCAAAAATGACGTTTAGGATGTGTAGTGAAATTTCTATTAGTCCTCTGAATTACCCAAGCTGGAACTCGACGATTACGTTTGACTAACTTGTTTAATCTTAACTTCTTACCGTATACTTTTCTACTGGACATAATTAATATTTGCTAAGTGAAGCAATCTCCTTTTGTAATTTTTTCTTAACTTCAAAAGCTGTGTTATCAAGTATAGACTGGCCTTTGCCTGTTAAATCTCGACCACCTTGTTTTACTTTTACAATAAAACCAGCAATTTCAAGTTGTTGCATTATTAATCTAAGAACTTTACGACTTCCGCCTTCACTTCTATTTGGTTTAGAACCTCTATCTCTTGCACCTGAATAATGTTTGGCCAAACGCTCTGTACCAATTGGCCCGTTAACTCCAATCTTTCTAAGTACAGATGCCGCCCTAAAATACCACCAATCTGGCTGTGAAGGAGACTTTTCTTTGTGGACTGCAGTCTTTACAAAACTCGACCACTCTGGAGGAGAAATAGCTTTATCGCTCTTGAGAGTGTTGGCAAGTGCGCCAACCAAATGCTCTCCCGGTACGTCGTAGTGTGTAGTCACGTGAATAAATCCTCTGCAGGGTGACGCGCCACACGGACTATATTATAAACTTAAGCCTAATCGAAATATCTGATGAAGTCCATTCAAAAATTCATTAAAATGCACAACACAATGACTATTGCTACAGCCAGTAAAAAAAGCGCTTCGGCAGCTGCTGTTTTCTATACTCCAATAAAAGAAAGTAAATCATTGCTCTTTGTAAGTAATGAAAAATCAGAACATATAATGAATTGTAAAGAAAATTCACATTGCGCCGCAACAATACAAGAAGATGGATTAGATTGGAGTGCAATTAAAGGACTTCAAATCAAAGGTAAAATAGGTTTAGCTAATGAAAAATATTGGGCTAATTATTTCGAAAAATATCCTTACATAAAATCTGATAAGGTTTTATCTGAAGCTTTAGAAAAAGTAAAATTGTATGAATTCAAAATTAAATGGGTCAGAATGATCGATAACTCAAAAGGGTTTGGAAACAGAGAAGAATATAATCTTTGAATTAGTCTGCAAAGATTTGATGGTTATGAAAATATACAACTGCTGAAACATAAATTAAAATCAATAAAGTAATTATAATAAAACCAAAAGTATTGCCAATTAAAGGAAATATGAAAAGCACAAAGAAACCAACTACAAAGGTCCACGCTAACAAATATGTCAGATACATGTGTGGTGCAAGTTCTGGATCTTTTGTGGAACCAAAAGTTAGAGCTTGTTTGGCAAGATCTGGAAGATTGCCCCTCATTCCCCAACCAATTCCGAACCAACCCATAATGACTCTAAAATAACCGACTAATTATCCTTTTGGTTGCGCATTGACGCTACAAAACCCTTATCTATTAATCCTCTACCAACTAATGCAGTATAATTAACTAATAATAAAACTAAAATTCCAGAAGCTATAACAATCAAGTGAGATACAAAACCAACACCCTTGATATTACTTACAAAAAGGGTACCCTCCGAAGCTAAGAAAAAGCTACTTGCCCCATAAGCTGCCGTAAAAGAAATCGCATAGAAAATAACATTGTGCCTATTCATGATTGTTCCCTTATTGTCTTTTTTATTATTTCTTGCCTCTGAACGCAAAGCCTGAGCTGAAAGTGAATAAATAACAAGCATAATTGTAACTACCATAAATACTAGATCAAAAACAAAACTTGGTTTACTTTCTAAGGAATACAGCATAACGCCTAAATGGTATGCAAGAAAACTCCAATATCCTATTGAAAAATATGCTGAAAAAACCGAGATCATAGGATCTGACCAATTTCTAGAATACATTCTATGAAGAAGAAAAAATGATAAGATTCCAAGTAATATCATTATAACAAACCATGAAATCTTAAAAAGATTGCTAAATTTAGTGCCTTGGGATTCAAGCGTTAAAAAAATACAAAAGCCAATAATTGACCATAATATCGGAGAAAAAATATTAGCATACTTTCCAAACTCACTATTTTTCTTACTTTTTACTTTTATCATTCGATTTAGAGCTATTTCCTTAAATGGAACTCTCATCCACCATGCCTGTGCAAATTGCCACAAAACAAAAATTAAAACTAAGCTTAAAGAAAGAAAATCCCTCATTCTATCTTCATATTCCGTAAATACGAATAAATACCAAATTATCAAAGATATTAAAAGAGAAAAACCAAGAGGTAAAGATAAAATTTTCCTGTAATTTCCAGTAGAGAAAGTTTTCAAAGAATCAAATCTCATTAGGAAAGCTACCAATAGATAACCTAATGAAAAACCAAAACCGAGAATTAAAATCATATCTACAAAAAATTGATTAGAACTACGACTAAAAAAACCTAAAACCATTAAGAAAATAGATAATAAAATCGCATGAGGTGCTGTATTTCTAGAAAAAAGTATCTTAAAAATATCCAAAGATGAAATTATTGGAGGGCCAGCTTCTTCTTTCTCCTCTACGGATGATGAATCTAACTTTTCCGATTCTAATTCAACTTCTATTTCTTCTTCCATTCTTTTGATTCCTTCTTACCGCAGATTTCTTATCCGATAAATAAAAGCATGTTATTCGAGAAATTTCTAATGCATAGGCCAATTTTACCGATTTTCCTCCAAATAAATTAATAGCTTTTATTTTTGCTGTTTTCCCCTCAATACGTACTTTCATTCCAACTTGAAATTCTTCAGTTGCCTCAAATTCCTGTTTTACAGAAATTGTAGATTCGCCATCATGTATAGCAAAACGAATTTTTGCATGCGTTGCTTTTTTTGCCCAAACTATAGGATTATCTTGTGAATAGGCTTGATTAGGGCGCTTATTTCCTATTTCAAGGCCTGTGATTAAAATTAAACCATCGGGATGAGGACGTGTGTCACCTACTCTAAGAATAACACCTCTATCAATTTCCAAGATATTTTTTTTAGTTTCATCATCCTCTGATATTCGCAACCTTAATTCTAAGGGAAGTTCTTCGCGTATTTCTGTTGGTCCTGTTGTATTACATTCTAAACACTTCACAACTCCTTGAAAGCTAAATCCACGCTTAGATGATGTTCGGCTCTTTAGTACCTCATGAGGGCATTCTTCATCACAAATTTCACAAAAAATCCAGAATTCTTCCATTAGTGCTTGAAGTGCCTCATACCTGTAAAAACCATTGCTATATTATGCTCATTTGCTGCATCAATAACCTCTTGATCACGCATTGAACCACCAGGTTGAATGACTGCTGTAATGCCTGCTTTAACTGCTTCATCCACTCCATCTCTAAATGGGAAAAAAGCATCGGAAGCCATAACGCAATTTTTTGCATCGGGAATTGATTTAAATGTTGCAATTTTAACTGAATCAATCCTTGACATCTGACCTGCACCTATACCTATTGTGTTTTTTCCCTTAGCAAAAACTATGGCATTGCTCTTAACATGTTTAACTATTTTCCAAGCAAAATGAAGACTTTCTAATTCATCGTCAGACGGCTTACGCTCTGTTACTATTTTACAATCTGAAATATCAATCATTGCATCGTCACTTTCCTGTAAAAGCCAGCCTTTGTCTAAAGAACGCAAAGTGGGGTTACGATGATAATTCTCAAGACTACCTGTTTCTAAAATTCTCAAATTCTCTTTAGTTGATAAAATGTTTAATGCTTCTTTCGTAAACGAGGGTGCAATAACTCCTTCTTTGAAAGATGAAATAATATTTTTAGCTAAGTCTTCTCCAACCTCTGCATTAAATGATATAATGCCACCAAAAGAACTTTGAGGATCTGTGTTAATTGCTAATTCATAGGCTTCTTCTAGAGTTTCAGCACTAGCCGCACCACAAGGATTATTGTGTTTAACAACAACAGCAGATAATTCTTCAAATTCTTTTATAATAGACAAAGCTGCATCAAAATCTAAAAGATTGTTATAACTTAATTGCTTTCCTTGAATTTGTACAGCTTCAGAAACTGAAGGGCTTGATGATAAACTATCTGAATAGAATATGGCTGATTGATGCGGATTCTCCCCATATCTTAGTGGAGGACTACCAATTCCCGAAATTTGTAAAGATGATGGTAAACCTTCTTCGTCAAATCTTTCGGCCAACTCTCGTTGAATCGCCGTATCATATTCGGCTGTATGTCTAAAGGCCTTCAAAGCTAATTCTTGTCTTTGCTCTAAATTAAGACCACCTGCTTTAATTTCACCTACAATCCAATCGTAATCTTCTGGATCTGACACAACCGATACACGTAGATGGTTTTTAGCCGATGCTCGGAGCAAACTAGGGCCTCCAATATCTATTTGCTCAATTAATGATTTCAACTCAACACCCTGAGAAGCCGCTTCTTTGAATGGATATAAATTACAAACTACCATATCAAAAAAATCTATTTTATGTTTTTTAGTTTCTTCTAAATCCGAATCACGTGCCAAAATACCTCCAAAAATTAAAGGATGTAACGTTTTGAGACGCCCCCCCATCATTTCCGGGAAATCAGTAACATCTTCTATAGAAATCACATTTATTCCCTCAGACGCTATTGCTTTAGCAGTACCACCTGTTGAAATTATTTCAATACCAAGGCTATCAAGTGATTTGGCAAAATTAGTTAACTTATCCTTATCACTAACACTAATCAATGCTCTGTATATTTTTCTTCTTTCCATGCAATTTACACCTTAAAAAAATGCAAAATTAGGTACTATCTGGAAGTTTCTTTAAAAATTTTCCAGAAATCTCTTTGGAGAGATAAACAGTAGTACCTGCCTTCATAATTTCATTACCACTCTCTTCAGCTGTTTTTACATCAACCAAAAGAACTATGGGTTTACCAATTATATGGCGGCCAGCTTCTAAAGCATTCAACCTTGTACTCGAAAGATGAACCATATTTCGATCACCTGGATACAAACCATGTTCAAGATACTCATCTGCATCTTCTTTTGAACAAGCAAAATACAAATGTTCTGGATTTTTGTCTGTTGGTAAATCAAGTTCTAGGTCTAAAGTATGGGCATATGTTGCTCTGAGTCTACCGTTCTCAAGTTGATAGCGCCCTTTAGGGTCTGTCTCAACTACTGCCTGTAAATGACGAGTTTCCAAATAATGAAAATGTCGCCTTTGAGTTTTTATCGATTCAACAAATTCAGAAGCCTCGACCCACCCTTGCTTATCCATTTCAAGTTCAAACCTATCAGGGAAGTGACGTAACACTCCTGCCATAACTCTTCCAAATTGATCTAAATGCCTTGGAGACATTACCAAAACCCCCTCTTCTCCGCTAAGAGGACATTTTTCACCTCTAAAAAAACCGTGCCCGTACTTAACTTCTTCTTTTAACGGAACTGTTGGATTTCTACGCATGTACGACCATTGCAGAGGTATGTATAATATTAGTTCTTAATCGGTTTGAAATGTGGTTTGTACCGAACCATTTTCAAATGTGTGTGATCTTTCAATTGGCTGTAATTCTTCCGAAGTAGGTAAATCTATCTCTATTCTTCCTGCTGAAAACAGGTCATGCATTCTTTGTTCTTTGCCTCTGCTACTCCAAAGTGCAGCTTCATCTCTACTGTCTTTAGTCACGAAAATAAATACTTCACCAGGTCTATTTCTTCCAGTACGTCCTCTTCTCTGAATTAATCTTATGGCTGAGGAAACTGGTTCATAAAATATGACAACATCTGTAGAGGGAATGTCTAAACCTTCCTCGCCAACTGATGTTGCGACTAAAATATTGAAATCACCGTTTCGAAAACAATTAAGGATTTCTTTCTGTTGCTTCTGAGTCATTCCCTTATCGCCTTCTCTAGAACCTTGACCTACAAATCGAACAGGTTTAGCTTTCGGTATATTAGACAAGCGTTCTACAATTAAAGATGCAGTGTACCTAATTTCAGAAAAAACTATGAAACGGGATGAACCTGTTTGAATTTGTAAATCTATCAATTCAAACAAACGGTCTAATTTTGGATTATCTGCTTTATTTGCTTTTGCAATTTCTACAGCTATTTTCCAATCTGAATTTGAAGATAACCACTTATTAGCGCGACTACCTTTTTTCTTAGCTTTTGCCTCTTTGTCAATTCTTAATGAATAATCTAAGAATTGAGTTATTCCTTGTGTTTCTACTGTTAAAATTGCATGTGCTATTTTCATAGCCATAGCTTGAGTAGTCATAAGATTGAATATTTGAGGAGGGGTGTTGGGTTTAGTTTGCATGTATTTTACTTGCAACTGTTTACCTGCTTTAAGCAACATTGTTGTTGATATTTTTCTAGGTCGCTCAAGAAAACCTTGCTTGTATAATTTACCGCATAAATAATCTTGCAAACTCCTTAATTGGTTAGCAATATGCTTAACAGAATCAGGCATACTTACTGTGACCCATCTCGTTTTGATTGGTTGAATATAGTCAACAACATCTGGATCACTATCGTCTCTATTTTCTACAGCTGAAATAGCTAAATCACGACAAAGACGTATAATTTCTGATTTGGAACTTCCTGGTGAAGCTGTCATTCCCAACGATAAATGATTTTTAGCAACAGAATGATAGTGATGACCTATTGAAACATATGCATAATTCCCCACTGCTCGATGAGCTTCATCAAAAATAACTAATGAAAAATTATCCAAACTAACTCTACCATTTTCAATATCCTTAGAAACAACTTGTGGAGTTGAAACAATAACCTTAGTAGAAGACCAAAGTGGTTTACGCCCATCTGGTGAAATTGCTCCTGTAAACAAATTAACTTCAGCATCTAAATACTCCTTAAAAAACTCTGAATGTTGTTCAGCTAACGGTTTTGTTGGTGCCATCAACAATATTTGACCTTTTTCTAGTCTCTCCAGAATAACTCGCAAAGCAATGACTGTCTTACCCATTCCTGTAGGAAGAATTACCAGAGTTGACTGCTCGAGACAAGCTTTTGATATATTAGACTGATAATGTCTATCTTCTAATGTTTTGGCTTTCAAAAACTTGTGTGAAAATGTTTTCATTTTTGGAACCTAAGATACCCCTTAAGGTAAAAGTAAAAAAACGTACTTGTCTATTTCTTACTTGATTTTTTCCGTAAAGATTCAATCAATTTGCTAGCTGTTCCTTGCCGACCACCTGTCAATTCAGAATAGGATTTTATACCAACTAATTTGCATGCATCTTCTTCCTCAAGTTCAGCCTTCTTAACCAAATTTTTGATAAAATTTAACTGCTTAGGACTTGGTGGGCGAGGAACGCTGTCTGTTTTATTTTTTAATAGACTAATCAAATTACTTGCAGTGCCTGATTTGCCTCCCGTAAGTTCACTGAAATTTGAAACTCCTACTAATTCACACGCCGAGGACTCATCCATTTCTAACGATTCGGCTAAACTTTTTGCATATGATATTTGTTTCTCCGAGGCTGGGAGTGCGATATCTTCAGTAGCTTTCCTAAGTTTATCAATAACCTCACCTATTCTTTCTCCACTCATTTTTTGTGGATCTTCACCACCAGTAATCTCCTCTAATTCTGAATCCGATACTAAACTAGCTAAACGTTCATAATAATCTAATTGACGCTTAGTAGGTGTTTCTTTCTTCTTAGATATTGCAGTTTCATGAAGTTGGCGAAATGAATTTACAAAACTATCCCATACCTTAGCTCCTTTTTGCTGACCTGTTTCTATTTGGTCTAAATCCAATTCCATATCTGCCGTAAAAGATGAAGAAAAAAGATTAATATTGTTTTCTGCCGAATTATAGAAAGGTACTACGTCATTACAAAGTAGAATCCCTTGATCTGTGGGTTTAAGTCTACCTTTATTATCACTACAATATTTACGATCTAGTAATTTTTTGATTGTTGCTGCATATGTGGAAGGGCGACCGATGCCTTCTGATTTCATCAATGCTACCAAACCGTGTTGTGTGTAACGCGCAGGTGGCTTTGTTTTATCTTCAATCAATTTTGGGTTAGCTTCTTTGTTATCTAATGGTATTTTTTTACCCTCTGAAATTTCAGGTTTAGGTGGTGACGTTGCAGGAGTTTTATCAATTGCCTCAAATGCAGATTCCCAACCAGGACTTACTCGCCACTTAGTATCACCATCCAAGAATTTGTCAAAAGTTTCAAGTTTTGCCTGAATTTTCATACTATTCCACTTCGAATCACACATTTGACTAGCAATAAATCTTGACCAAATTAAACGATATAAACGCACTTGTGATTCATCCAAACCATTTGGCAATTCAGACAAAGGATTAGTTGGCCTAATGGCCTCATGAGCATCTTGAACACCAGATTTTGGTTTACCTCCAAGAGAACCTTTTCCAACAAAATCTGAACCCCACTTTGAAGTAATAAACTCCTTTGCTTTATTACGAGAAGAGGCACTAGTGCGTGTGGAATCTGTTCGCATATATGTTATGTGACCTGCCTCATAAAGACCTTGAGCAATACGCATAGTATTACTCGGCCTCCAACTATATTTGCTTCCAGATGCTTGAAGTAAAGTGTCTGTTGTAAAAGGGGGTTTCGGACGTCTTTTGTACTCATTCAAAGATACGTTCTCTATATTTAATTGGGATTCTAAATTCAAATATTCATAAGCCTTATTTGCTAAATTTGAATCATTTGTACGATGAATGTCTAACTTTCCTTTTTCGTCTTTCCAGACTAAAGGATCATCCTTATCATGGAATCTAACTCTAAAATCTATTCCAGAAACAAAGGCTTGAACTGCCCAATAAGGTGTAGAAATAAATTTTTGAATTTCTTTTTCGCGATTAACTACAAAACCTAAAGTTGGTGTTTGAACACGACCCATAGAGGTTAAACTCCAAGATCTCGCAAAACGAGAAGTACGGTAACCAATCAAACGATCCATAAACCTACGAACCTTAGCTGCATCCACAAGATTCATATCAACCTCACCTGCAGCTTCCAAAGCTTCTTTTATCGCAGTTTCAGTTATTTCATTGAAGGTTATCCTTTGAATATCTCCGAATTCAGAAAGCAACTCAGAGAGTCTCCATGCAATAAATTCACCTTCTCTATCTGGATCTGTAGCAATGAGAACTCTATCTACCTTCTTACGACGACTATCTGAAATGATGCGATTAACTGTTTTTTCGGCTCTTTGTGTCCAATCCCAAGGAGGATTTGGTAGACTATTATCAGTATGGCTCCACAATGCTTTACTGCCATCTTTTCCCTTTGTAGGTAAATCCTGAACATGACCTACAGAAGCTCTTACCAATATATTCTTACCTAAATATTTTTGAATCGTTTTGGCTTTTGCCCCGGACTCTACAACAACCAAATCCATTAACTGCACGCCTAAAAGGTAGAATAAATATCTTTTTCTAAAACAACAAAATTACGGGGGACTATAGTCCCCCGGATTTAAAACCCTAAAAAACACAAAAAAAACAATGTCTCCGAATTAAATCTCAAACATTAAAAACTAAACCTTTTGTAGAAAGTTAAATGGTATTACAAAAATTGAAAGAAAAAAATGCAAGTATTGCACTTATTGGAGCGTCGAATGATAAAAACAAATTTGGAAACAAAATTTATCTTAATTTAAAAAATAAGGGATTTAATGTGACACCCATAAATCCAAAAGAAAATACAATTGAAGGCGATAAAGCATATATTTCAATTGAAAAAATGAGTGAATTACCTGACATTGCTAACTTTGTTGTACCTCCTGATATTGCTATGGAAATAGCTCAGCATATTGTTAGATTAGGTGTCAAACATTTATGGTTTCAACCAGGGTCTGAGAGTAACGAATTAGAAGAATGGCTGAAAAATACCGATGGAATAAAATATCTAATAAATTCTTGTATAATGATTGAAACTAAATAATTAAGATATTAATTCTTTTATCTTTAACAAGGCTGCAGTCAATTCAGACTCAGAGCAAGCTCCTTGAGCATAATGTTCTTTCCCACCACCACTACCACCTACTGAAGAAAGTGATTCCTTCAAAATAAAACCACAATTAATATCCACTGAAGGTGAACTAGCCAGAATTACAGATCCCTTACCTCCTTTAGAACAACCAATTGCTGCCAAATTATTTTTCTCAGAGGTTATCTCGCGTACTAATTTTTGAATTTCCCCGAAATCTACTTCCCCCATATTATTCAAATAAAAATTAATTTTACCTATTTTTTCAGATTCAAGATTTGATGATTTGAAGGCTGCTAATTCTTTTTCTAAAGAGGAAACTTTAGTCCTTAATTCCTTCCATTCTTTTACAAATTTTTGAGCTGCAGAAGGTGCCTGATCAATCGGAACGCCCAACTCTTCAGCTGTCTTTTCTAATATAGCTCTTTCTTTCTGAGATGCCTTGATTGCGTCAGGCCCTGCTGAAAATTCTATGCGTTCCACACCATCCTGTACCCGCTCTGTCCTCAAAACCTTGACGGCCTCTACTTTAGAGGTTTTTGATACATGTGTACCTGCACAAGCTTGAGCATCCACACCAGGTATTTCTACTACCCTAACTTCCTTATATTTTGGAGCTCCACCCTGATACAAAGTATTCCCATATTTTTTATCTGCATCTTCCCGACTATGGAATTTAGTAGTAATAGAATAATCTTTTAAAATTAAATTATTAACTTTAGATTCAATCTCTTCTACCACTTCACGGGTTAATCTTCTATGGTGTGTAATATCTAGTCTAGCTCTATCTGTTGATTTAGATGCTCCAGCTTGCCATACATGAGAACCTAAGATTTCTCTAGCTGCTGCGCCAATCAAATGCGTCGCTGTATGGTGTCGACTTAAACTCGAACGACGATTATCGTCTACTTTCCCTGAAATATGCGTTCCTACAGAGGGTGTTTCACCATTAATATGATGAATAACTACATCACCAATCTTTTTTACATCTACAACCTCACTTGATTGGTTATTCCACTCTATAATTCCTTTGTCTCCTAATTGTCCGCCACCTTCCGGATAAAATAATGTATTTTCTAATGCTATTTGGTTTTTATCAGAGTAAATAACTTCTGAAGTAAAAGAACGTTGTTCCATATCATCATAAAAATCTAATTTTGTTGAATTGACATCAAAAAATATTTCCTTCGTTTTAACCTTAGTTTCACCCTGATGTCTATCTGCAACCATCGCTAGAAAACCATCTGGGACTTCTATCGAATATCCTTGCTCAATTGCAAAATCACTAACTACTGAAGGCGGTAAACCTTGTGAATCATATAATTCTAACAATTTGTCTTGATCAATGCCTCCAGATTCGATAGCTCTCTTTACTGCGCGACGACCTCTTTCTAATGTTTGAGTGAAACGAACAATTTCTAAATTAACCATATCTAATATGTGAGACTTATTGGAATTGAGTTCAGGATATGTTTTAGAAAAATGATTGATATGGTGTTCTACCATTTCTGGTAGCATATCAGGTACTCCAATATCCTTTAACAAAAGAACTGTACGCCTTAAAACCATTCTTGCCAAATAACCTGCCTTGACATTACTAGGAACAATGCCATCACCAAACATAAATGCTAAAGCTCTAGAATGATCAACTATAGCAAATAATTTTTCTAACGGTTCAATTGTCGAAATAAACTCAGACAAAGATAATTCATGACCTGATGAATTTAATCTGTCAAGAACCTTTTGTCTCAATTCAGTCAAATCTGAACCATAATCTACTGATAAAACTCCACATAATTTTGCATTTTCAGAAATAAGAGAACCTGAACTTTTTAATTTGTTTTCCAAATTTGATTTTTTAGTCAAAAAGGAAACAGCCTCGGGGAAAACTGCTTCATAAATGGTAGGTGTACCTTGCGAAGCCCAAACCAATCTTTCTAAGCCATAACCTGTATCAACAATAGATCGAGGCATTCGTTTGAATTTTATCCCTTTAAGCTCAATATCTCCCTCAGAATCTTCTTCTAAATCCATAAAAACCAAAGTTGCTAATTCAAGGCCACCTGCTAATACCTCTAAAGCTTCTCCACCATTACCTCCTCCTACCCATGGGTTTTCTTTGTATGTTATTTTTGAACCATCTAATCCTAAACCTGTGTAAAATTCATGGCAAAGTTCTACGGTACGATTCTGCCAATATATTTTCTCCTTTTCATCATTAAAAGCATGATGTGCCATCATCTCAAATGTTGTTAAGTGTCTACCACTTCTACCAACTGATTCTAAATCATTCAAACGGATACAAGGTTGGGATATCGCCAAAGGATTTGCTGGAGGTTTAGAAGAACCACTTGTTACATGTGGCTGAAATACTGCTATTGATGCTATCGACAAATAAATATCATTACGCCAACGTGCAACAACTGGCGCCCTTTCGACTCGTGTGTGATTATGTTTATCAAAAAAACTTAAGAAAGATTCGCGAGCTTCATCAAGATTCATTGGCTTTGATAAAAGAGGTTTACCAATAAATGAATATTCAACACAAGGTGCATCGCCACAAAGCTCACGCTCAATGGTAGACCAGAAGAAACATTTGCATTTAGCGCATGTCTGTCTAGTGAAACCTGAATCGTGGAAGAAACTTAGTGATAGACCTTCACTCACAGAATGGCAGAGAGTAGTAGCTTAAAAACTACGGAGGGGCATAAGCATTAATGTTGCTTGGGAACATAGGGAAATATTATGTCTTCAAATGAAACGCATAAACCTTACGTTTCAGCCAATAAAATTCTTCCTGAAATAACAATGCAAGGAATTATTTTAGCAATCATTTTAGGATTTCTACTGACTGCTGCAAATGTCTACCTTGGATTATATGTTGGAATGACTGTAAGTGCTTCTATTCCTGCAGCTGTAATATCTATGGCCGTTCTAAGAAGTTTAGAAAGAGCCAATATTTCTAAGGGGACTAATATTTTAGAAAATAACTGGGTTCAAACTGCAGTATCATCTGGAGAATCTCTAGCTGCAGGCGTAATCTTTACTCTCCCTGCACTTTTAGTGATGAATCAAACAAGTAATGGAGAAGTAGGATGGGCTGAATTTCCATACTTTAAAACCCTTATTATTGCATTAGTTGGTGGAACGATTGGCGTTTTATTTTCAATAAGTTTAAGAAGAATATTTATTGTAAAAGAGAAACTACCTTATCCTGAAGGTGTAGCTTGCGCAGAAGTACTTGTAGCTGGAGAAAAAGGCGGATCGCAAGTTATGCCTATTTTTGCAGGTATTGCTTTTGGAGCAATATACAAAATATGTTCATCTCTAATGGTAACTGTAGACAATACTGTAAAACAAGTAAGTCTTGGTCTTTGGGAACATGGATGGCAAGGATTCTACACATTAGGAGGGAAATTAAATGAATCTGCAGCCTACGCCAAATCTAAAACAACTTTCTATTTAGGCGCTGAATTCTCACCGGCTTTACTTGGAGTTGGTTACATCGTAGGGCCTGCTATCGCAAGTTTCGTATTTTTTGGAGGTTTATTGGGTGCAATAGTCATAATGCCTATTGCTAGTACTCTTTTGAACCCTACTGATGCATTTCTGGAACAATTTAGTAATGCTGCAATGAATGGTGAAATAATCAACTATGGAGATTATGCCAACCACATAAACGGCCGAAGAAGAATGGTGGGTGTTGGTACTATGTTAGTTGGTGGACTCTACACTTTAGTAGTAATGAGAGAAGCTTTGATGAAGGGCATTACAGAAATGATTGATGCTACAAAATCAAATGTTTCAGATGTTGGTACCATAAGAACTGATGAAGATTTACCAGCTCGTTCTATAGCAATAACTAGTGCTGCAATGGCAATTCCTATGTTTTTTATGGTGTGGATTGTTTCTGGTCTATTACTTCCTGCTATTCTTTCTTTGCTAATCATATTTACTGCTGGATTCTTATTTGCAGCAGTCGCAGGTTACATGGCTGGTATTGTAGGTAGTAGTAATAATCCGCTTTCGGGTGTTACAATTATAGTAGTGATTTTAACTGCGACTATATTCGCCTTAGTTAATAGGTTAGTTTATGGAGGTGAAAATACTGCCGAATTGCAAGTTGCAGTTATCGGAGTGGCTGCTTTCGTCGCATGTGCTGGCGCAATATCTGGTGACAATTTACAAGATTTAAAAACTGGCTATATACTAGGTGCTACACCTTGGCGGCAGCAAATAGGTCAAGTCGTTGGTGTTGCCGCAGGCGCAGTTGCAATACCACTTGTTTTGAATTTGTTATCTGATCAAATTATTAATGGTGATTTAGAAGCGCCACAAGCATTCTTGATGGCTAGTATTACTAATGGAATTCTAGGCGGAGGAATGGATTGGTCTATGGTTTTCATGGGGGCAGGAATTGCATTTTGTCTTATTGCACTTAGGCATCCTGAGAAATACGTTAACATCTTAATCTTTGCATACGCTCTCTTCCTGGTAGGGGGATTTATAGAGGGAGCAATTGCTGCTTACCTATTCACTGGAAGTCTACTAATTGCTGCAACTCAAGGGTGGATTAATGAAAGAGGTGGATTAAACATATCCATAATGGCTGTTGCAGTAGGTATGTATCTAAGTTTGAAAATGACTATCCCTATTTTTATTGGAGGCATGATCAAAATGTACGTTGATAGGCGTTTTGAGACTCCATTAAAAAAATCAAGACCTGAACTTTTCAAAGAATGGAAGATAGATTCTATTGAAAAATTAGAGGAAGAAAAAGAAAAACTACACGGACCTGGTATCTTGTTTGCATCTGGGTTAATTGCTGGTGAAGCAATTATGGGTATTGGTTTAGCTGGAATGGCTGTTTCAGGACTTTATTTAGGAATGACAGAACATCCTTCTCTATGGCTTGGCATTAGTGTTTTTGCAATAGGTGCTGGAATAATGGCTACACTTAGCTTAAGACAAATAAATAACGAAGATTTTGGTAAAGTAGAAGAATGGGATTTTGATGATGAAATACAAGATGCTGAAATGGTTCCTGATAAACCTAGAAAAAAGAAACCAATACGTAAGAAAACTAAAAAATAGTATGAATTAATACTAACAACAATATCAATTTAATGTGACTAATGTAGGCCCTACCCTTGGTAAAAAGAAATTTTATAATTATTGGACACCGCGCTCGCACGGCTGCTGATTGGAAATTAGATGATTTATGTGGTGGTGCAGGAAGATTAGATGTTTTAGTAAGATGTGTAACTGCATCTCTTTGGAAATCACATGGAATAAGAAAAAATACCGATGTTTGGCTAATTCTTAATGGACCTCCAAATGCCCCTATTACAGTTCATTTTAGTGGTGAAAATATACGATATCTTAATCCAGATGAAAGATCAACAGCTGCACTTATTCGAAATGGATTAATCAAATACAAAAATGAAGAAAAGATTATAGAAACCAGCCCTGGAATAACTATGGAAAGAATAGGCTTAGAAGAAGTCTTAAAGAAATTACCAAATCCAATCCTCTTAAGTGAGAATGGAAAAGATAAAATAACAAGTGAGGAAACTTTTATCCTTGGTGATGATAAAAATCCTACCGAAGAAGAAATGGAAATATTAGAGAAATTACCCAAGATTAGTTTAGGTAAAGAAAGTTTACTGAGTTCAGCCTGTATAACATTAATACATCACCGTCTAGACTCTGAATAACATGGAAGCTATAATTCTAGTAGGGGGATTTGGAACTCGTCTTCGACCGTTAACATACACCATTCCAAAACCATTGCTTCCACTTGCAAATATACCTATGGTAGAGAGAATGATCACAAATCTACCTAAGAAATTTGATACTGCTATTTTAGCCGTAAATTATGGTCTAGATGAAATGAAAGAATATTTTGTTGGAAAAAACATAGGAAAGAAAATAATAATCGTTCCCGAAGAAAAACCATTGGGTACGGGTGGTGCTATGCGAAATTGTTTTGAACATATTACAGGTACTACTGCAGTATTCAACGGTGATGTGATAAGTTCAATAAATTTAGAAAAAATGTTACAGCAACATATTGAAACTAAAGCAAAAGGTACTCTCGCTCTATGGGAAGTTGATGACCCTAATCGTTTCGGAGTTGTTGAATTAAAGAATGGTGAAATATTACAATTTCAAGAAAAACCTGAAAAAGGTACTGAATTATCAAATTTAATTAATGCCGGTACTTATCTATTAGAACCTGAAATATTGGAAATGATACCTCAAAACAAAAAAATATCTATAGAACGAGATATTTACCCTAAAGTTGCAGGAAATGGCCTACATGGTTTTCCATTTGAAGGATATTTTATTGATTCAGGAACTCCGGGATCATATCTTGAAGCAAACTTCAAATTAATCGGGAAAAATGGTACGGCCTCACACATAGGTGCAAATATGCGAGGAAATTCAATTGTACACGAAAGTGCAGAATTACAAGATTGTATTATTGGTCCAAATGCTATAATTGGCCCAAATGTCAAAATGGAAAAATGTGTAATTAGAAATTCGGTTATTCTGGATGGCGTCAATGGATATGGGGGGATTGTGGAAAAATGTATAATTGGCCCAAATATTTCATTTAAACAAAATTTAGACAGAACTTTAATATCACCTGAAGGTACAATCGTTTTTTAGAATAAATATGTCTCTTAAAATCATTCAAATTCCTGTTGGGGCACTGGTAATGAATGCTACCTTAGTAATGGATGAAGAAAGTAGAGAAACTATTTTCTTTGATCCTGGAGATGAAATTGAAAAAATATTGGAAATAACTAAAAACGAAAACATGAATGTAGTTAGATTAATTGCAACACATTGTCATGTCGATCACATTGCTGGTGCAAATCTTGCAATGGAAAAATTACAATTACCGCTTGAAATTTGCCCACTAGGGAAAGAAATGCTAGGAAATGTTGGTCCTATTGCTGCCGCATTTGGATACTCAGTTACAGAGATAAAAGAAGGAGGGTACATAGATGAAGGTGATATTGTGAAAATTGGTAAATACGAATTTAATATTTTACATTGTCCTGGCCATAGTCCTGATTCACTCTGTTTCTATAGCAAAGGTGTTTTGATAGGAGGGGATGTTATTTTCAAAGGCAGTTTAGGAAGAACTGACCTACCTGGAGGAAGTACTGAACAACTAATGAATGCTATTACCAAAAAAATATATCCATTACCTGATGAAACTACCATTTATCCTGGGCATGGGCCTGAAACTACATTGGGAATAGAAAAGAAAGAAAATCCCTACCTTAATGGGACATTGAGATTAGCATAGTAATTTTTATATCAATTTGATGTGGGGTTAGATGGATGAGTTACGAAAAATACGAGAACAAAATAAAATTAATCGCAAACTCTATCATAAAAAATGAAAAATTAATTACTACAAACAGAAAAGGGCACAACTACAGAGATTTGAAATTTAAAAAAAAACAGACCCGTATCGAAACTGGAAATCTAAACAATATACTTTCAATTGGAGATGATTTTATTGATTGTGAATCTGCTGTAACTTTGGGTAAAATTAATAGAATAACCATTCAAAAAAAAAGGATTATTCCCTCCCTACCAGAGGGTGATAATTTTACTGTAGGGGGGTGCCTAGCTGGACTAGGGCTAGGATCAAGTTCCTACGTTCATGGTTTCTTTAATGATAATGTTATAGATTTTGATGTTATACTAGGTAACGGAGATATAGTGAAAAATATTTCACAAACAAAAAATTCTGATTTATTCTATGGTATTGGAGGGACTTATGGAACTATGGGAATTATCACTAGAGTAAAAATAAAAATAATCCCCTGTGAAAAGTATGTGAAGATTAATTATTATCACTACAATTCATTTGAAAAATTTTATGCCAATTTTAAAAAGAAAATTGATGCTAAAAAAGATGATTTTATTGAAGCCTTTGCAAATAAGAAAAATGATTATACCATCGTAGTAGGTAATTTTGTGGCTAATGTGAATGCAAAAGATATTGCTATCATAAAAGATAAAGATATTCTGATGCAACGTAATATGTGTATTTATGCTCAAATAGCAAATAAAAAAGAAGTTACTTATCTACGATTATTAGATTATTTAGAGCGGTATAGCTATGCTGCCTTTTGGGGGCATTATCTATACACCCCCTACAAAATTATGGATTACATCTATGCTGGATTAATGTATTCATTAATGCCACAAAAAATATTAGATTCATCTCCAGGTCATGGAAAATATAATATCTCTAAATATTTTCATGCTGCTAATCATATAGTTGGAGATTATACTAGAGATGAATATGTTCTTGCTACTGACATAGGAGTTCCTTATTCAAAATTAAAAGAGGCTATGGATTTAGCTGATGAAATGACTGAAACTTACCCGCGCTGGATATGCCCTATTAACATAGACCATCATCCGGACAAAATATTTTGTACTAAAAAACCTGAACTTTGTGAAGATAATATTGTATTTGATTTAGGAATCTATGGTATTAAAAATACAAATAAAACATCAAAAAAAATAAATCAAGCATTTGAAAAATTTTCTTTTGCACATGGAATGTTCAAAGGTTTTTTCTCGACATGCTATTTTACTTACGAAGATTTTTGGAATCAATTTGATAAGGAAAAATATGAAAGTATAAGGAAAAAATATCATGCCGATGGGAACTTTATGGATATTTATGACAAGATAAATTACAGAAATAAAGTGAAAAAAAATAATCTTAGAAGTAAATTATTCAAATCCTTTGGTAAAAGATATCTTAAACAAATTAATAATAACAAACATACATTAATTAAGTAAAACATGAAAGTATTAGTCGTAGGTAACAGGCCATTGGGAAGCAATATTATTGAATTAGCAAAAAACAAATTGATAATTGCAGCCGATGCTGGAGCTGATCAATTAATGAAATATAATATTGTTCCAGAACGAGTTATAGGGGATTTAGATTCAATCTCAGACAAAGCATCAACAAAACTTGAAGAATGGACTGTATCTAATAAAAATGTACAAAAAACTGATTTAGAAAAGGCTGTGGATTATGCTTTTGAAAAAGGCGCCTCAGAAATAGAAATAATTGGTTGGTCAGGAGGTAGAATTGATCATACCTTAGCGGCATTGGGCCTAGCATTTAATCCTAAGATAAAACTAATTGATGACAAATTTACTGTACAAACTATCGCCGATTCAAAGACAATTAAAGGTAAAGAAAGTACTCTTTTTTCACTCATAGCAATACCTGAAGCACGAGTCAGTATCACTGGTGCAAGATGGAATGTTCAACATGAAAAATTTCAAATGGGAGGAAGAGGTATACACAATGAAATTGGATCTTCAGGTGTAACTACAATAGAATGTCATAGCGGAAATTTAATACTAATTCAAGGTAATTTTGTTTTACCTCATGACTGATTATTCTCTATTTCAGAAACAATTATAGTAACCATAGCTGAACCAATAAGTGCAGATAAAAATACCCCTAAATTAGCAAGGCCATTTTCGTTAATAGGGTTAGTAAGATAATCTATCCCTGTTTCTAAATCTGAAATAAAAACCCCATAAATTACCACTGAAATTAATCCAAAAACGGCACCTACTAATCCACCATTTGCTGTTACTCTATCTGACAAAGATAAGAAAATTGGAAGAACTGTAGCGGCTGCAAATAAATCTGCAACCAAAAATATTCTAAAAATACTGAGTGCATCGTCTGCATAATGCCAAGCCAAAATAATCGCAATTGGTGCTATCGAAATTACAGCATATCTTGCTTGGGTAATATCCATATTAGAATCAGTTAAGTCTCGAGACACTACCGCCACAATTGCATTCTGAAGAGTGTCTATACTAGAACATACTAGAGCAATTCCAAGAATTAAAAACATGGATAAAATTAGTTCATTATAATCCTTAATTAATTCAAAGAATGCTAATGAAGGATCGAAAATAACACCTCTCCCTGCGGCAACAGTTCCTAAAAAACCAAACAATAATACTGCAATAAAGCATAATGCTGATGCTAAAAATGATCCTTTCTGTAATGCTTCATTATCTTTTGAAGACCAAGCTCGTTGCCAATTCCCTTGTGAAAACATTTCAGCTGCAGTTATAGCTAATACCAAAGCTAAACCAGCTTCAAATGTCGAATAATCACTTATACTACCATGGTACCAACCCCATTCTATATCTTCAGGAGTATAGGCCTTCGCATCATCTAAAGTATTTTCAAATCCTTCATTGAAAATAAAGAAAAATATACAAATTATTAACCACATTATGAAAAAAGATTGTATTCGATCTGTCTTAATAGAAACAGGAAGACCGCCTATTACTGTGTAAAAAGTTGTAACAATAGCAACATATACTATTGGAATTAAAAAATCAATTCCTGACAAAAATTCAACAGCCCTACCTATGGCAATATATTCAGCAAACATAAATGTAAACATGTAAAGAATCGAAATGATACCAACGTAAAGTTGCATAGGACGACCCATCTTCTGACGAACAAAATCAGCAAGAGTAATACCCTTAGGTGTTAAATCTCTAATTAGAGGGCCTAAATATGCTAATAAAAGAAAAGGAGTTGCTGATGATAGGGCATAACCAAATACATCATAAAAACCTCCATAATACCCAACCTCAGAAGGTCCAAACAAAATCCATATCCCCATACCTGATGCAAAAAGACTCAAACCAATCATTATCCAATTTTGACTACCTCTAGCAGATAGGTATTCATCTGTGTCTAGTACTTTGTTACCTGATTCACGAGAACCTAACCAAGCAAAAAACAATAATGAAACTACTAACAAAGCATAGCCTAAACCTAAGGAAATCATGCCATCTTTTCCATAGATTTAGCTAAATCTTCCACTATCTTACAAACCCTATCTTGGCTATGTCCAATAATATACAGTGATGGTTCAAAACCATAACCTCCTTCATCTATCAAAGCTTCAGCCTCTAAGTTAGTCTCACTTATTGACAGATCATCTCCCTTTCTACTTAATTTAGCTGAATTCACATCTAGGTTTTTTAACAATCCTGAAATTATGGAATCCCATCGAAGATTAATTATAACTAAAGCATTTGACCCAAGTTTTCGCAAATCAAGAAGCAATTCAGATAGATGTGTAGAAGCACCAAACTTAGGAGAAGAAAGAGAACGTGCTTTACCACCAATAGGTATCAAACGGCCTGGAAATGCAACAATATCTGAACTATCTGCAGCATCATTTGAAGCTATAGCAATATTAACTCTTACTTGAGGTGATAAAAGTGGAATTGAATCTTCTAAACGTTTACGCATCTCGGCAATTTTAATTAATATTTTTTCCCTAGTATCCTGTACTGGGAAATTTACTACCAACTCTTGATTATCCACTATAATCTTCAAAACCCATCGAGATACATCTCCCGTTTTTAGTATTTCAGATAGAGAAACTGCTGCTTCCTGCAAATTACTCTCAATAGGCTCATTAAAATGTGTTGGCAAAGTATGCAAATAGTTTCCGGCCATCACTTGACTAACTCCCAAGGCTCTGCCAAGATTGGCCTGAGTCCAACCTTCTTCAGACAAAATACGACAAGCCCTTCCCCTTAATTCCTTGAAAAGATTTCCTGTTAATTCAACCGGCATCATATTAATCACTTATAAGATATGAAAAGGGAGTTATAAAGTTCGTACAAACCTTTTAGCAAGGGGTCTACTAAACTAACTTTAGAGGCATAATATTTGACCAGATTGATACCAATTTCAGATGAAGTTTTAAAAGATATTTTTGATGAAACGGGATTTAATCCAAATAACCTTTCTATCCGTGAAACCAATCGTTTAGCAACAATAATAAGCGAAAAAGGAAAAATTGACTTTGTCCGAATGGAAATGGGAATTCCCAATATTCCGACACCAGATATTGCTAAAGAGGCTGAGAAACAAGCGATAGACAAAGGGCTCCAAGGTATTTATCCTCCATTTGATGGAATACCTAAACTAAAACTAGCCGGAAGTAAATTCGTTAAAGCATTCTTAGATATTGATGTTGAACCTGAACATGTAATTCCTACTTGTGGATCCTTACAAGGAGGATACATATCTCAAGCCCTAGCTGGAAATATGTACAAAGGAAAAGATACTATTCTTTACTTAGATCCAACATTTCCTGTAACTAGATACCAAGCAAAATTTTTAGGGTTGAAAAATGAAGGAATCGAACTTTATGATAACCGGGGAGAAAAATTATTAGAAAGTATCCAAGAAAAAGTTTCTAAAGGTAATATTGGAGGATTACTTTGGTCATCACCCAACAATCCTAGTTGGTCCTGTTTAACTGAATTTGAACTAAAAGGAATGGCTGAAATCTGCGATAATAATGATGTCTTAGCAATTGAAGATCTTGCATATTTAGGAATGGATTTTAGAAAAGACTACTCACAACCACATGAAGAACCTTACATCCCTACAATTGGTAAATTTGGTAAAAATTGGGTAACTTTGATTTCATCTTCAAAAGCATTCTCTTTCCCTGGACCAAGATGTGGACTTGCAATTATTTCACCTGATTTAAATAAACAAGAATTTTCACAATTAGATGAATTTTGTGGAAGGAAAAGATTTGGGCACGCATTTTCTCTAGGTGGATTATACGTTACCACTTCAGGTACAACACACACTGCCCAATTTGCTTTAGCTAAAATGTTAGAAAGTTCTACAAACGGCGAATACAATTTTATTAAAATTACAAGTGAATATGGTAAAAGAGCGAAAAAAGTATGTAACATATTTTTGAAATACGGTTTTAAACAAGTTTACGAAAAAGATATGGATGAAACTGTAGGTAATGGCTTTTACCTGACTATGTCATATCCAAATTATGAAGGTACTGATTTAATGATTGAATTAATGAAATATGGTATCTCAACAATTACTCTAAAATCAACCGGCTCAAATAGGCATGAAGGATTACGAGTTTGCGTCTCGTTTGTGAGTGAAAAAGATATGCCTCTTTTAGAAGAAAAATTAAAAAAATTCATGGAGAATAACAAATGAAACCAGACAAAATTGATTTTGATAATTTAACTTTCAGTTTTACGAGAACAAAATCAATGTATGTTGCTAAATGTAACCTAGGTGAAGATTGGCAAAATGGTGAATTAATACCATTTGAGAATTTAAGTCTCTCACCGGCTGCAGTTGTACTAAGCTATGGTCAAGGTCTCTTTGAAGGCATGAAGGCTTATCAATGGGATAATGGAAAAATTGCAATGTTCCGCCCAGACATGAATGCTAAAAGAGCTGCAAATGGTTGTACAAGATTATCTATGCCTGAAATTCCTAGTTCACTTTTCCTAAATGCTGTAAAGAGTGTTGTTCGTGATAATTCCGATTATATTCCTAATACAAAACAAGGTGCACTTTATGTTAGACCAATTATATTCGGGTCGGGGGAAGGTGTCGGTGTTGCGCCTTCGACAGAATACAGTTTTATAGTTTATGTGAGCCCAGTGGGTCCTTACTTTAAAGGTAGATTAAAACCAATAAAATTAATAATTACAAACGATTTTCATAGAGCTCCACTCAAAGGAACGGGGGGCGTCAAAGCTATTGGAAATTATGTTCCAGGAATGCTACCAAGTAGTTTAGCAAAAGCAAAAGGCTATGCTGAAGTCATATACTTAGATGCAGCCGAAGAAAAATACATAGAAGAAGTAGGGGCTGCTAATTTCTTTGCTGTAATTGATGGTAAAGTTATAACTCCTGAATTGACAGGATCTATACTTCCTGGAATCACAAGAGCATCGGTTCTTCACTTGGCTAAAAATAAAATGGGAATAGAAATTGAAGAAAGAAGAATAAGTGTTGATGAAGCATTAACTGCAGATGAATTATTTTGTACAGGTACTGCTGCAATTGTTGCACCAATTGGATCAATTAACTACCAAGGAAAGGACCATATTTTTTGTGACGGGGAAATTGGAAAAATAACTAGCGAATTGTATAATTATCTTACAGGTATACAATTTGGCGATTCTGATGATGAATTCGAGTGGATGACTGAAATATAACGTAATTTATACCCCTCTCTTCTAGTTTCAATAATACATATGACTGATTTAAGCGAAACATTACAACGTAAAATCGAAAATAAAGACGCAAAAATTGGAATAATTGGAATGGGATATGTTGGAATTCCATTAGGCTTAGAATTTGCTAATAAAGGATTTATAGTTTTAGGATTTGATAAAGATAATAATAGAGTTAAAGACATAAATTCTGGAAACCAAGTAATGAAGCATATTAAACAAAAAGAAATGCAACAGTTTATTAAAAATAAAGGTGCCGCAACTAATGATTTCTCAAAAATAAAAAACATGGATTGCTTAATTATTTGTGTTCCTACGCCTTTAGATGAACATGAACAACCCGATATGAGTTATGTTGAAAGTGCTTCAAAAGAAATTAGTGGAAATTTCCAAAAAGGAAACTTAATAATTCTTGAATCAACCACCTACCCTGGAACTACAAAAGAAGTAGTTAAACCAATCTTAGAAAAATCTGGATTAACTGCCGGTAAGGATTTTTTCCTTGCTTATTCTCCTGAAAGAGAAGATCCTGGGAATAAGGATTTTAATGTTTCTAAAATTCCAAAAGTTATGGGAGGGTTTACAGATAATTGCCTTAAATTGACTAGTACACTCTACAAGAATATAGTATCTGATACAGTAGAAGTTAGCTCTATGGAAACTGCTGAATCAACTAAACTAATGGAAAATATATTTCGTGCAGTAAATATTGCAATGGTTAATGAATTGAAACTTGTATTTTCTCGCATGGATGTCGATATTTGGGAAGTTATTGATGCAGCTAAAACCAAACCTTTTGGATTTATGCCATTTTACCCAGGACCTGGGATGGGGGGTCACTGTATTCCTATTGATCCATTCTATCTCTCCTGGAAAGCAAAAGAATACAATACCGAAGCTAAATTTATTGAATTAGCTGGAGAAATTAATCGGAAAATGACTGAAAATATAGCTCACAGAGTAGGAAAAGCATTAAATGATGATAAAAAAAGCATAAAGGACAGTAAAATAATGATTGTTGGAGTTGCTTACAAAAAAAATATTGATGATATAAGAGAATCTCCGGCCTTAAGAATAATGGATCTACTTCGTTTCAAGGGTGCCACTATTTTTTACCATGATCCTTATGTTAATGAAGTAAATGGAGAACAAAGTCTAGACCTAAATATTCAGAATATTAAAGAACAAGATGCTATTGTTATAACTACAGACCATTCAAACGTTAACTATGAACTAATTGGTGAACATGCTAAATTAATAGTGGACACAAGAAATGTCATGACGAAATTTAAAAAACCTAATGCTCGTATTTTAAAGGCATAGGTATGGCTAATTTTCAAACTGTACAAGACAGGATTGCTGAACGTTACAGTGAAATTATTGACGAACCAGCTGATTTTATTAAATCTATAAATAAACCACTAAAACAATCTTTTAGAATAAATACAATTAAAGGTAAAAAAGAAGAAATTGTAAATAAAATAAGGGATTATGACTCAAATATAAAAAATGTAAAGTGGTGTGATAATGCGTTTATATCTAATTTAACAAATCTAGGAAGTAGTATTGAACATTTTTCAGGCCAAATTTATATTCAAGAATTAACTTCGATGATACCTCCAATAATAGTCCAGGATTTGCTTCAAAAAAATAGAATTATAGATTGTTGTGCAGCTCCTGGATCTAAAACTACTCAAATTGCAAATATAATGGAGAATAAAGGACATATAATTGCAAATGATTCAAGGCATGCAAGAATAAAATCATTAAGAGGAAATTTAGATAGATTAGGAATAACAAATACTACAGTAACATTAAGAGATTTTCAGTCATTTCCAAACACTGACGCTGAAGTTTACTTTGTTGATGCGCCATGTAGCTCAGAAGGTACTGTAAGGAAAAAAAATGCAGTAACAAGAAAATGGAAAGAAAAGGATTATGAAAGATTTAATAAGATTCAAAAAGGTTTATTGAAGAAAGCTTGTCAAATGTCTCCAATCGGAAGCACCGTAGTGTACTCAACATGCACCTTTGCACCTGAAGAAAATGAAGATGTCGTAAACTCAATAATCAATGAAGAAAATATGGAACTCAAGAAAATTAGTCTTAATGGAATGAAAATGGGTAAGGGAATAACAAATTGGAAAAAAACTGAATATGATGGAAATGTTGAAAAATGTGCTAGAATATGGCCCCACCATAATGATACTGGTGGATTTTTTATAGCGAGGATGGAGAAATGTTAACCTTGCTTGATAAAACTAAAAAAAATATTATTCTTGAATATTGTTCTGAAAGATTTGGTATAAATGATAACGAATTCACTGATTATAAATGGTACATCGGTTCTAAAAATAGAATTTATATTGGCCCTGAAGAAATTGAAAGAATTAATGCTGAAAGTATAGGTCTCTGTATTTTCAGATTAGATAAGACCCCGAAACCTACAACAAATTTTATTCAATTATTCGGGGGGAAAATAAAGAAAAATATTGTTGAATTGGATAAAAAAAATACAATGGCTTTTTGTAACGGACTAAATTTAGAAATAGAAACAAATAATGAACCTGGTTTTGTATCTGTGAATTACAACCAAATTGCTTTAGGCTGTGGACATTGGAATGGTAAAATACTTAAAAATCAGATACCAAAATCTAAATTTTGTAAAATAAATTTTCTGTGACAGGGGTATTACTTAATTATCGGGGTTTATACGTGTTGAATGGGTCAAATGACCTTCGATTTCGAAGATGAAGATGATGAACCTGAAGAACCACAGGTAGAGAAGACTAAAGTAGAAAAAACCGAAATTGAAAAACCTGTAAAAGAAACTAAAACTAAAGAAAAAAGTAATAAAAAGAAACCCAAGAAGAAGACAAAAGCTCACCAACTTGCCAAGGAGCAAAGAGACATACCTGTTTCAGAATTCTTTGAACAAAATAGGCATATTCTAGGGTTTGACAATCCAACGCATTCACTAATAACTGCTGTAAAAGAAGGTGTGGACAACAGCCTCGATGCTTGTGAACAAGCCGGAATTCTTCCAGAATTGAAAGTAGAAATTGGTTCTCTTGGCAAAGATGAACTAAGTATTGCAATTGAAGATAATGGCCCTGGAATAATAGAAGAAAATGTACCAAATGTTTTTGGGAGATTGCTATATGGTTCAAGATTTGGAAGTGGAAAACAATCAAGAGGGCAACAAGGTATTGGTATTTCTGCTGCTATAATGTATGGACAATTAACAACGGGAAGATCTGCAACTGTTTGTACAAGAATATCTGAGGAGCATTTAGCAAGCCGGATAACTATGAAATTAGATACTCGAAATAATAGAGGCAATGTTGAAAGAACGGAAGACTTTGTTTGGAAGGATGAAAATCAAGAACCTAATGAGGATGGAATATATCCTGAAAAATATCATGGAACAAGAGTTGAATTTGCAATTAAAGGGCGATATAGAGAAGCTAGACCTTCTGTACTAGAATATCTAAAATCAACTGCAATAGTTAATCCACATGCAAGAATAATATTCATCAATCCTGATAAAAAAACATTCTTATTTGAAAGGGGAAGTCCTGAACTTCCTAAACTACCAAGCCAAGGAGTTAAGCCCCATCCGCACGGCGTTGAATTGGGCCAATTGATGAGAATGGCTCATCACAGTAAAGAATATCAAATGGGCAAATTTCTAAGAAAAGATTTGTCATCTATGGGTACTAAAAGTATTAGTGATGTTTTGATTAAAGCTAGACTAACTCCTTATGTAAGACCTCAAGACATAACAAGATTAGAAGCTAAGGCATTGGTAGAGGCATTCAAAACTACCTCTATCCGAACACCGACAAGTGGAATTCTAGTGCCAATTGGGCCTAAATTAATTAAACTTGGATTAAAACAGGTTTTGGAAGAATATAGGCCTGATTTCTATACTTTGCCAATTAGTAGAACACCATCTGTTTTTTCAGGAACGCCATTTCTTGTTGAAGTAGGGATGGTTTATGGAGGTAATCTACCTAAAGACCAACCCGTTCAAGTTCTAAGATTTGCGAACAGAGTTCCCTTGCTATATCAGGCAGGAGGATGTGCAATTACAAAAGCAGTTCAAGGAATTAACTGGAGAACATATGGATTAGAGCAAAAAAAAGGTAAAGGAACTCCAAATGGCCCTGCTATAATTTTGGTACATGTTGCCTCTACAAACATACCCTTTACATCAGAAGCTAAAGAAGCAATAGCAGATATCGAAGAAATAAAAAAAGAAATTAAGTTAGCATTAAGAAATAATGCAAAGACATTATCAAGACACCTTAAAAAACAAAAGAAAAGAGCAAAAGTTAGTGAGAAATTTGACTTAGTGCAAAAAGTTTTACCAGCTATTGCTGAAAAAACTTCAAGTGTTGTTGGTAAGCCTGTTCCTAACTTAGATAAAGTAGTAGCAGCAATAATGGATGTTGTATGGATTGAAGAAGAAATGAAATTTGAAGATAATCAAATTGAAATTGAAATAAAAATTATTAATTATAGATTAAGATCTGCGAACTTTAAGCTGAGGGCTGAAGTCCCAGGACATGAAATACGAGAAGCTGAACCTAGACCTGGAAAACGTGAAGGGAACCATGTAATTTGGTCTGTTGGGCTTCCAACTACAGAATCTGCAAAATACAAATTTATTATTCCACAAGGCAATCGAAGTAGCTTTGAAGGGCTTGAATTGTGGGTTGAAGGTATTGATTCAACAAATATCATTGGGGCTGAAAAATGGACTGGAGTAATCGACGATCCTGGAATTGATGAAGCTATAGAAGCTGAAAAACAAGGCCTAGCCTAGAATGAGCATCCCTAAATATCTTCGAAAACAAAGAGGTTTGTTACAATTAAAACAGAAAGAAAAATGGATAGTTTGGAATCCTTACCATTCAAAATTAGCTGCTTATATACTTGGCGAGGGGGAAAATTGGCCGTTTTCAAAAGAATGTAATATTCTATACCTAGGTGCTGCTGAAGGAAATACTATCAGCTTTTTAAGCGTAATTTGTGATAAAGGAAAAATAATTGGTGTTGATATTTCTCCAATGGCTATGGCTGAATTAGTCAAATTAGCTGAAAAAAGAAATAATATAATTCCTTTCTTAGGGGATGCTCATTTTCCTGAAAAATATGAAATTTATGCTGGAAATCCAGATATTATATATCAAGATATTGCACAATCAGATCAAATCGAAATTTTTATAAGAAATTATCATTTTTTTAAACCTAAGTGTGGATTTCTTATGATTAAATCACACTCTATGTCTGGAAAAAATAAGGATATATTTGAAAAAAGTAAAGAATTACTTGAAAAAGAATTTAATCTTTTGGAGATTATTGACATTAAAAAATGGGCTAAGGGCCACAAAGCATACTACATTGAATAATGGAGCCATCGGTGGGAATCGAACCCACGACCTGCGCCTTACCAAGGCACCGCTATACCCCTTAGCCACGATGGCTCTTCTTTGTGACTGAAGGGGCCTAAAAAGAGTTTATCACAAATTATAGGTTATTATAAAAATCACCCATAAGCTATTACACCCTTCGCTAATTGGTGGCAAATGGTTTATCAAAAAACATGGTAAAGTACATAACAAATAGAAAAAGTAAAGAAGAAGTGTTAAATGGATTTGAACCTTTAATCCAAAAATGGTTTAATTCCAAATTTGATGATTTAACTCCGCCGCAATCAATGGCAGTACCCTTGATTCACAATAAAGAAAATGTACTCGTTTCAAGCCCTACGGGCTCTGGTAAAACTCTAACTGCTTTTCTTAGTATACTTAATGATTTTCTAAGAATTCACCGTAAAAGTGAATTAGAAGATGGAGTACATGCAATATATATTTCTCCACTCAAAGCACTGGCAAATGATATTGATAGAAACCTAAGGCAACCCCTAGATGAAATGATGGTTCTTGCAGAAGAACTAAATTTAGATGTACCTGAAATTAAGGTTGCTGTAAGGTCAGGTGATACATCACTTAAAGAAAGAGCTAGGATGGTTAGAAAACCACCTCATATTTTGATTACAACACCTGAAAGTTTAGGACTATTATTATCATCTAAAAAATTCAGAGATCACTTCAGAAAAACAAGATATATTATACTTGATGAAATACATGATTTAGCAAATAACAAAAGAGGTACACATCTTTCCTTATCTGTAGAAAGATTAGCTCAAATTATTGAGACTGAGCCCGTCAGAATTGGATTGTCTGCAACACAAGCTCCAATTGAAGATATTGCCGGATTTTTAGGAGGTTATAGTAAGGGAAAACCGCGGCCTATAAATATAGTCGATGTAAAAGAAAGAAAACACTTGGATCTCAAAGTTATTTGTCCTGTAGATAATCTAACATTACATTCTACGGAAGTAATAAATTCAAAAATGTATGATTTACTTGTTGATTTGGTTAATGACCATAGAACAACTCTAATTTTCACCAATACTAGGGCTGGAACTGAGTCTATAGCACTACAATTAAAAGAAAGAGGAATAGAAAAATTAGCAGCACACCATGGTTCTTTATCCAAAGAAATGAGATTAGATGTTGAAGAAAAATTAAAAGCGGGTGAAATGGATGTCGTTATTTCATCAACAAGTCTTGAATTAGGAATTGATATTGGATATGTGGACTTAGTTGTTCAAATTGGATCACCAAAATCTATTGCTAAAGGATTGCAAAGAATTGGACGAGCAGGACACGCCCTAAGTGCAATATCAAAAGGAAGATTAGTTGTATTTGATCCGGATGACTTAATAGAATGTGCTGTTCTGGTAAGATCGGCATATAAAGGACAAATTGATCGTGTATCTATTCCTGAAAAAGCTACTGATGTCCTTGCACAATCAATTATTGGAATGTCTTTAGATCGCAAATGGGACAGTGATGAAATGTACGATTTGGTGTCTTCAGCTTATCCTTATCGTAATATGTCAAAAAACGAATTTCTAGATGTTCTAGATTTCTTAGGCGGCAATAAACTTGAAAATCATGGAGTTTATCCAAAAATATGGTATGATAAAAAGGAAAAAGAAATTGGAATAAAAAGAGGATCACGCCAAATATACAATATGAATATAGGAACTATCCCTCAAGAAATTAACTACACTGTAGTTTTGGAGGGGAGGGGTGTACAACTCGGGAATCTATCTGAAAAGTTTGTTGAAAACTTATCGAAAAATGATATTTTTGTTTTAGGAGGAAGAACATACCAATTCATAGAATCAAATCGAACAACAGTTGTTGTAAAAGATGGATTGGGTAGAAAACCAACCGTACCTTCTTGGTCTGGTGAAATGCTTCCTCGCTCATTTGATTTATCTGAATCTGTAGGGAAATTTAGAGCTGAAGTTGAAGAAAAATTAGAATTAGCAGAAGAAGAAATAATTCAATGGCTTAAAGATGAATTTAGGCTGGATAAGGGTGCATCAAAAACTATAATTTCACATTTAGATGAACAGAAGAAGATTTGTGGTTTTGTTCCATCAAATAAACACCTAATGGTTGAGGGGTATTTAGACAACCGAGGAAGAAGTGGAGCAATTTTCCATTTTCCATTCGGTAGAAGAGTTAATGATGCATTATCAAGAGCATTTGCTTTTCAACTAGGTAGAGAAGTTGGAAGTAGTGTCAGAATATCCCTTAGTGATGATGCATTTCTTTTAACTTTTCCAACGCGATTAGCAATTGAAGGCATTGCTGATCGTCTAATGCCTCAATCTCTAGAACCATTGTTAAGAAAGGCCATAACTAATACTGAAATCTTTGCACAGAGATTTAGACATTGTGCAAATCGATCATTTATGGTTTTACGGAATTATAAAGGAAGAGAAATTTCTTTACCAAGACAACAATTACGTACTGCTCAAGTTTTAGAGGCAATAAATGAAATTGATACCTTTCCTATGCTTGAAGAAGCATACCGTGAAGTATTACATGATGCTTTTGACTTAAAAAATGCTCAGTTAATTATAGATGAAATAAAAAGTGGAGTACGTAAAATAGATTACAGAACTTATTCACCAGTACCATCTCCGTTATCTCATAGTTTAATCCTATCTGGTTTAAGTGATATTGTGTTAATGGAGGATAGATCGGCTCTTCTAAGGGAATTACATACTCAAGTTTTAGGAAGAGTACTAGAACAGAATGATGGTGAAAAACCGAGATTTGAAAAAGATTTAATTGATGGATATTTCAATGAAAAGAAACCAATTATTGGTAGCAGAGAAGGATTGACTCAAGCCATTAAACAAATAGGTGGTATCTACTTACTAAATGATAGAGAAAAATCTACCTATCGCATGTCCGATATGGCTACCACAGAAATGCAAGACTTATGCCATGATATGATAAATGAAGGTCATGTAGAATCTGTTTGGACTGGGGAAAAGGATGATTTATTTGTAATACCTGAATTAGTACCTTATTATCAAGCAATTTATGGAATTGATGAACATTTATCAAAAGATGCAAAGAAAGTTTATAGTAAATTAAAAGGAATTAAAGAAATTAAACCTAAAAAAATTTCTGTAGAATTAGAAAAGAATTATCTCGTTTCAAAAACACCCGAAGGCATTAGAAAAAGAAAAATAGAGAAAACGATTTCTTATGAGAAAGCACTAGATTGGATTATTATCAAGCATCTGGGATTTGTAGGTCCGCAAGCAAAAGAAGATATTGCACTAGAACTAAGATTATCGGAAGATATTGTTAGCCAATCACTCTATGACCTAGAAGAACAAGGAACTATCCAAGGTGGTAATTTCATGTTGGGAAGAAATACTCCCCAATATTTACTAGCTGAAGATGTTATTTACCTTGAAGCTCAATCACTTGGAAACATAGATGTTATTTCTGAAAATATATATAGGGAATACATCGATTACAAGCTTTTCAAAAAATTTCCAAGCCTTCAAACTCTTTTTGACCAGCACAATGACGTTTCATCTCCTAGAACTGTATTCCATAGATTAGAAAAACCTGATCTAAATGAGTGGTGGGAATGGAGAGATTCGGATGCAATACTACAAGGGCGGTTTTCTGCGGGAAGATTAAGATACGTGCCTGCAAACAAAATAGGTATGTATCAAGCATTATTCCGAAGAGAACCTGAAGGTAAAATTCAAAATTTGATAGTAGATATGCTAAAAAGAAGTCCGCCCCTGTCAAAAAGCGAAATATCTAAAGAATTAGAAATAAAAAGTGAACTAGTAGATGGGGCGCTGCGTGCACTTGAAGAAAAATTAATGATTCATCGATATAATAGGCATAGAAACCCTTGGACTACACATAATCGCTACAGATTACTCAATGAATATACTGCTCCGGAAGAACCTGAAAAAAAAGTAATGATTGAACAATTAAGAAGTACAGGACCTTTGACTTTTGCAGAACTTAGAAGAGAATGTGGTTTACCACTACATGTAGCAAGAAATATACTAAATAATTTACAAGAAGAAGATATTGTAGCAAAAATTGTTGTAGTTGGAGCTACAAGATTATTTGAATATTGTCTTAAGAACGAAATAGATATAATTAAAAAAACAAAAGAAGAGAAGAAGGTTCGTGTTGTTTCTTGGAGAGACCCAATTCTTACACATATACGCAGGGAAATGTATTCTAATTACGGTGAAGCTTGGACCAATCCAATAATCTGTGGAGGTATGGTTGGTGGATATATGGAAGCATGGGCTATGTCTGGATTATTGGATGTAAGAGAAGTAATTTTAGAAGATAATACTTCAATATCTAAGTTCTTAGATGCTTTAGACGAGTTTGCAACTTATCAAGAAAATTTTCATAGTAATATAATAAGAGTTAAAGCATTTGCAAGTACAAAAGTAGAAGAATTGGATAGCAATATAATTGAACAATTCATAGAAAAAGGATACCAACGAATTAGAAATTGGCTTGTAAAAGGCCCAGTTATAAAAAACGAGTATCAAGAAAGAGAAATCTATGGTTACTTATTGTGGCAGCAAAGAATTAATCCTGAAAAGAGATTTACAAATGCAACTGAAGCTTTTAGAGAAATGGGTGGTGTTCGTTCTGAATATGAATTATCTTTGAGAGTACAAGGGAGATTCTTTCACCCTCGAGATTATGGGAATGAAATGGAACTAGTACAGGGAGTTATGATTCCAGGTTATGCAACTTATTGTAATGTTAGAGACGCTATAATCTATAGAGATGCACGTAATATTCCACCAGAACCTGATGATCGAAGATTATTAGCTCTTGCAATTGATTCTAAAGGATTGCCTCGCGAAGAACTATACCGAAGAAGTGGAATGGATCCTGATTCATTTAAACAATCGTTAGCACGTTTGTACCAATCTCTAAACTTAGTCCGAACTGCAAGAGGGAATTATAGAACTTTACCAGTTAATAGAATATATGAGCCTAAAGAAGCACGTTTCAGAGTTGTAAAAAGATTAATATTATCATTTGGAATTGTGTCTGCTGAGAGATTAGGCATGCTCCTAAAAGGAGAAATTCCTATGGCTGAACTTAGAAGTATATTGCTAAGATTAGAACACGAAAATGTATTAGTTAAAGGATTCTTGAAAGAAGGTAGTGAAACACTTTACTGGATTATAAAGGATGATAAAGATTACATTAAAGGTCATCTATTCCAAGGAAGTTTTGTTCTTAACCAAGGAGACCGACTATCACACTACCTTAGCGAAGATGTTAAACAAAAATTTGGTTTAGGAGCATGCAATGTAATCTTCAGTTCAACTAGAATGACGGGAGCATTCAAAATGTCAAAAAGAGGTAAAGATGTTATTATTACTGAATTTATAGGAACTAACCATGAAAGGCATGTGATTGAAGCTTGGTGTAGACAATGGAGATTAAATCTAGATTGGGAATTAAAATCTGAAGAAAAAGTTGATATTTAATCAAATGCACAATAAACCGAATCTGGTACTTTTGTGTGAATATTATACAATTGTTCATCGGATAAAATATTATTTTCAATCGCTTTGAAAGTCTTACGAGGTACTGTCTTTGGACCCATAACTGCACCTGGTCTCTTTGGATCATCTAAATAATCTGTTTCTAACATAAAGTCAAATTTAGTCTTAGCTGCGTAATCTATATTTGTTGAAGATGATATTATTGAAACTATAAGCCCATTAGGATTTTCTATAGAACCAGGACCTCCATAATGTTTAACCAATTTCTCTTTTGGGAAATTAGCTCTTGAGGCAAGATGTGAAAGCGATGACATCACCTCTGGAGTACCTGTCTCAGTATGCAACACTACTGCAGCATCTACGTCTTTAGCCCTTCTCAAGGATTCACAAAGAACTTCATTAGATAAATCCCAAACTGAAGAATCTACCTCAAAATGAGGCCTGCCTAATTCACCTAAACCTACAATTTTTTTTTCATCAACTAAATTTGTGCAAAAATCAACTGCATCAAGATAGATTTCTGAGGCCCCTATTTCATCTTCAAATTCAAGAAGCTTAATTAAATCTATAGGATGAGGAGAGGCTACAACTGCAACTTTAGCACCAACATCTCTTGCTTTTTTTGCTAAAGTTAATGTTATTTCAACCTGTTTTTCAAATTCTACTAACTTCTTCCAAGAGCTATAGGGCTTGTTTACCAAAACTAATCTTGTCCCCCCGGCTCTTAAAAATTCCTTTACTGCTAATTCTTTTCGACCCCCTGGATCTAAATGAAAATGATTATCAGTAATTTCCACATTTATTGTAATTAGATGGCTCCGTATAGGCTTTGCTCAAACAACAACATAATATTTAATATCGTGCGCTTGTTTGAAGAGAACTGATATGGGCCCCATGAAAACCTGGACACTTTTGACTTTGCTGATTAGTATTGGCTTTGGCATGAGTAATGCATCTGCAGACGATGCGGAATTTGATTTTAGATTTGATAACCCTACAGATGGAGAAGGCTCAATTGACCCTGATTCTACGATTGAGTTAAAAGTAACAATAGAAAATTATCTAACAGAACCTCGTGAATATGAATTATTCATAACCAATTCTAATGAATACGAAAGTAATGGACTAGAAGCTTGGTGGAGTAATGATGGTCAAGATGATCTTAGTACTGAATCGACATCCTTACCTGCAATAGACGTAGCTGATGGTGAAATAAGAGATGGAATAACCGTAACAGTTAGAGCAACGGAGAATGCAGTTTATGGAACTTACAGTGTAAGTTTAAAATGTAGAGACAAAGACAATAGTGAACCGGAAGCAAACAAACAAATTCTTGATTTAACTGTAAACGTCAATGAAAGAGCTGAAGTTTCTCTAGAAATTGATGAGGGAGGAAGTACTGAAGGATCTGTGGATATTGAAGGAGATACAACATATCAAATCAAAGTAAATAATGATGGAAATAAACAGGATACATTCAGTTTATCTACTTCATCAAATGATTGGGATGCTAGTTTTAGTGATGATTCAGTAACTATTGACGCTTTTTCAAGCCAAATTGTGATTTTAACCATTGAAGCTGAAAACAATGTAGATTATGGAGATAGTGATGATTTAGAAATTAAAGCTAAATCTGGAAATGATGGAGATGTAGAGAGTACCTTAGATTTAACAACATATGTAAGAGTCTACTACGGAATTGGTCTTACAGCTACATCAAGTAATGTTGCTGGAGAACCTGGTTCTACAGTAACTTTTAATTTCAAAATATTGAATAAATGGTCTGAAAGTGTCAATTATGAAATAACAAAGAAAGATTGGTACCAAGGAACAGAAAGCAATCGTCCGGAAGGATGGAGCTGGAGTGATGGAACGGGTACCTTAGATTCTTATGAAGAAAGTTCACAGGCCAAAGTTACAATTCAAATTTCATCAGGTGCTGACGCTGGAGATGTAGTTACTATTCGTGTTAAAGCAAAAGTTAGTGGGGACAATGATGATGTGGGTTCGGTTGAATTAGAAATTGAAATAACTGTAGAAGGTGATTATAATGTTCAGATTGTTTTACCAAAAAGCGATCAAATTGATTTAGATGCAGGCAAAACCTTCAGTATTTCTCAATATGTACAAGTCAAAAATTTTGCTGATGTTAGTGATATAATAGATGTTACTGTTAATTGGGAAATGGGAGGGAATGATTGGACTGTTAGTCCAGATACAATCACTGAAGAATATTCAATTACAATTGAAGCCGGTGGAGAAAAGCCAATCTACTTAAGTGTGAAAGCCCCAGATGAAGAAGCTGGAAATCAAGCAATGCTAAAAATTAGAGTGCAATCTAATGGTGATTCTTCTAAATACGATGAAACTACTATTACTTTTAGAGTTAATACTGCATCAGCTACTTCAGGTCCTGAAACCGAAAAGCTTGCTGAAGAAGGAGGAGTACCACAATCCACAATTATGGGGATTGTAGGCCTTGTACTAATTATCGGATTAGGTAGTGCTGCAGTTTATGGTTTACAACAAAGATCAAAAGGAGCCTTTGGAGGTTCAGATAGTCAAGTAGATGATTTTAGTGATGAATGGGCTGGTATGGAAAATACAGGTGCAACAGCACCTCCACAAACTATGGCACCTCCACAGCCGCAAACTCCGCCACCTCAACCACAATCCGCACCGCCAGCTGCTGCCGCTCCACCTCAACCACAAGCCGCACCACCTAGTATGGCTGCTATTCCTGAAACTAGTCCACCTCCTGCCGCCGCTCCACCTCCTGCCGCCGCTCCAACTATAATTGCAATTACAGTACCTGATGGTGTGATGGCTGGTCAACAAATCCAAATTAAGGCTCCAACTGGCCAATTAGTTAATGTAAAAGTTCCAGAAGGCTGCGGACCTGGTTCTCAATTCAAAATACAAATTTAAGCAGGCGTGGTCTAGTCTGGTATGACTAGGGGTTTCCAACCCCTCAACCTGGGTTCAAATCCCGGCGCCTGCACCAAATCATGGTAAAGAATTTATAATAGCGTACAGAATTTAGACTATATGAGATACCTGTCTGTAATAATTACTGGACTTTTGATTTTTTCAGGATGTCTAGATTTTTTTGAAGATGAAAAAGAAAATAAAGCTCCAACGGCAATTATCAAAATTGAAGGAAATTCGCCGTTTGAACCAGATACGGACATAATTTTTACAGGCAAAGGAAGCAGTGACCCTGAAAATGATTATTTGGAATATTATTGGGATTTTGATGCTGCAGACGGATACAATGATAATAAAATTGGAGATATGAGTAATAGTGGACGAATCATACATTCTTATTCAGATGAAAGAACCTATACTGTTACGCTAACTGTTAGTGACGGCGATAAAACTGGAACTATCACGGCAAAAATAAAAATAGAAAAGCCATCTAGTGAAATAAGAGCTATAGTTACAACAAATGATGATACAGAATCAACTATGAATGGTGATGAACAAATTAGCTATACTTTTTCAGCTTCTGATTCAATCTCTGAAAGCCAAATTACCAAATATGAATGGGATTTTTCTTATGATTCTGCAGATGGATTCGTTACTGAAAAAGAAACTTCGGGATCTGAAATAACTCAAGATTTTGATTCGGGACTTTATACTGTTAAAGTTAGAATTACAAATGAAATGGGAGAATCAGATGAAGCTAGTTATTCTGATGATGTTGAGTTAAAAATAAATTATGATTATAGTACTACAAGAACTATTGATTCAGGACAACAAGAACATCTGGTCCAATTATATGGACTTCCTGCTCGATTTATCAGAGCAACTCTCGAATATGAAACCAGTTCATTACATGATGACGACTTAGATGTATATTTGTACAACCATACTCAAGATAGAAATCCCGATCAGGATGAAGGGAATAATCAAGATGAAGAATGTAATGGGTGCGTAGCCAAAAACTACACACACGACACCAGTAATAATGAACAAATTAATGCTATTGAGATGGATTACTACAACAGTACACATCGATCTTGGTTTGATGAAAGACATGAATTAGGTGATTGGTTTATTGTAGTAGATCATGAAAGAGGAAATGCAGATTACACGATAAGAATAGAAGTCATATATTGGGAATGAACTGAGATAACTTGTGTTCGACGTTGTAAATCCGTGTAAAAGTTGTAAAGCATATGTCCTTATGCCTAAAGAAAAATTAAAGCTAGATTTGGAAAATTTAAAAAACATATTAGAAAAAGTTCAGTTTAAAACTAAAGCATACACCGGTTCCTTATTATCTACTGAGAAAGGATGTAAAATTAATATTTATCTTTCTGGAAAGATAGTTATCATTACACGGAATAAAGAACAATTTACTGAGCTTAAAGAAGAATTGAGTAATATTTTATACGCATATACTAAGGCAGATTAACAAAAAGGTGACAACAAATTGGAAAGTGAACCATTCGTATCAATTGTCATCCCAACAACAGGGAAAATCAAATTTATAAGAGGGTTGGTAAAAAGTGTCATAGAATTAGATTACCCAAAAGAAAAATTTGAACTTATACTTCTTGGAGATGAACCAACAGATTTAATGGAAAAACATTCAACCATTGCAAAAGAAGCTGGTATCAATACAATTGTAGAATACTTACCTGTTGCAGCAGGAGAAAAAAGAAATATCGGTTCTGAAAAAGCTAAAGGTTCATTAATTGCATTTACGGACGATGACACTATACTTAGAAATGATTGGATTAAAAATGGTATAAGGCATTTAATAGAAAATGAAAACTATGTAGGAGTTGGAGGACCTAATTACACACCTAAAGAAGAAATGCCATTTGCTAAAGCTGTTGGTAGGATTTTTGGCTCTAAATTTTTATTTTCGTTTAGATATACTATTGGTCATTCAAAGGCAAAGGAAATTAGCCATAATCCTACCTGTAATTATATAATAAAAAAAAATGTTGTTAAAGAAATAAAATTCCATGAAACACTATGGCCTGGTGAAGATGCTGAATTTGATATCCGGGTACTAAATGCAGGATACAAAATCCTCTATGCTCCTGATGTTGTAGTTTGGCATCATAGAAGACCAAGACCTACTGCTTTCTTGAAGCAAATGTTCAATTATGGGAAAACAAGAGCTCAAGTTACGAAAATGCATCCTAATAGTTTTGATCCTCGCTATTTTGTTTTTGTTTTTGCCTTCACATTTCTGATCTCACTTTACTACATAGCTTGGAATGAAATCCCTATTTTAAATAATGAAATAGACATAAAAATTCCTCACTTTCTCTTAGGAACCTATTTTGGAATTTTAGGATTAGCTGGATTATTAGTTGGCTACCAAACTAAAAAATTAAAACAAGGATTGTATGCGCCATTAGTTTTATTCATTCAGCATTTTGGATTTTCACTTGGACTTATTTTTGGTTTTCTTAAGAAAGCATAAAACGAAAACCTTTACAAAGGGACTTTTTGGGTAATTGTGGATTTAGACTACAGAAAATTGTTAGAACGGGCGCGAGATGGTTTGGAAGATGTGATGCAAAATGCTGAACGTTTTAGTCCTCCTAAACCAGAAATACTCCATGAAGGAAGTAAAAAAACTATAATTAGAAATTTTTCTGAAATAGTTGATGCATTAAGAAGAGAGGAAAATCACTTGTATAAATTCCTACTTCAAGAACTGGGAACGGCAGGCTCCGTAGATAAACGAAGATTAGTATTACAAGGTAGAGTACCGGAAAAGAAAATAAATGAAAGAATAAAATCATACATCGAAACTTTTATCGTTTGTCAAGAATGTAATAGACCTGATACCTCCTTTTTGAGAACTGGCCGAACACTGAATTTGCATTGTGAAGCATGTGGTGCGAAACGTCCTATTAGGACAACTTTAATTGCTTAATTAACAAACGCATATTCTTTATACTCGGGTAATCTGATAAGATTAATGCAGAAATTGCAAGCTTTAGCAATAGCATTCGCATTTGTAGCCATATGTTTTAGTGGATGTTTGGAAACAGGTAACGAAAAGGATAGCAATCGTGCACCTGAAGCATTAATTCTAATGCCAAGACAAGCTTATGTTGTTGAAGCCGGAAAACCATTCCAAATTGATGGCTCTGCATCATCTGATCCTGACGGTGATGAACTAAATTACATGTGGACTTTATCTGGATTAGGAAGTCCTATTGATTTAAGCACAAAAATGTCTGATTTTGTTACTATAGACACCCCTGGAAATGACTTGATTCTGACTCTTTTAGTAAGAGATCCTGATGGTCTGACAAGCCAAGATATTGTTGTAATAAATGTTGAACCTGGAAATAGACCACCTGTAGCAAAAATAGTTACACCGAGTAATGGTGGCTCCTATTCTGAAGGCAAAGAAGTTATATTTGATGGCATGGCAAGTAGCGATCCTGATAATGATATTTTATCTTACACTTGGGAATTAGGAGAAGCTGGTGGACCTACATACACTGCCTCAAAAAATAACAAATTCAATTTAGATTTAGACGAGGGTGACTATAGTGTTACTTTGACAGTGGAAGATCCGGACGGTGAAACAAACACAGTAACTCACTCATTTTCAGTTACCAATTTACCACCTGTAGCTATTATTAGCTCAGACAAAAATTCTGTATTTACTGAAGAAGCAATACAATTCTCTGGAGATGACTCCTATGATCCTGAAGGTGATGCTCTAGATTATTTATGGGATTTTGGAGATAATCAAACTTCATCACTTAAATCTCCTCAACACAGCTGGGGTGAAGCTGGAAGATATACTGTTACTTTAACGGTAGAAGATGGAAATGAGCAGGAAGGAACATCATCCAAAAGTATCGAAATAAAATCATTAGGACCTAGTGCTCAATTTGAATTTCAAGATGAGAATGGAAATGTAGTCGAAAAAGTTCGATCTAATGCAAATATCACAATAGATGGTAGCGATACCGTTGCTCCGGATGGTGAAATAAAAGAATACAAATGGAATTTTGGTGATGGTGTAGAGAGAACCACAAATGAATCGAATACTGACTATTCATGGTCTACTGGAGGTTACTACAATGTTACACTCATAGTTGTTGATGAAAACGATAAAACTGGAGAAATAACTAAAATTTTACAAGTTGTTCCTGAGGATTATACTGATGAAGGTTCAGATGGTACCTTAGTTGCGCAAGACAACGGAGAAAATTACAACATGGATGTAGAAATCTTTGTATCAATTGTTCTAGTTGAATTCCAAGAAATAAATTGTGTTGGTATTGGCGGACAAATTGACTATACAATAACCGTCCAAGATTCTGAAGGAAATGAAATAGGACAAAATGGAGGTAATGTAGCCTGTGGTGGTGAGGGTGCAAATTGGAATATTGAATTTTATAATGACGATAATGCACTGAATTTAGGAGATTATCAAATTACTATAGCGTTCACAAATAGTGGAACCCCCGTTCAGGCAAATTGGAATTATCGTTTTGCAGTAGTTTACGAATTTTAGATTTCAATAGAAAAGGAAACGCTGTTTTCACTATTCTGTAACAAATCACTTAGATTTACTACTTCTGGATTTAAACTTGATAATTTTTCAGCCATACCACTTACGTGACCTTCACCAACTACTACCACCATTCTTTCACATCTTTGAGAACGAAAAAGTTTAACGATATTCATTGACATGTAAACATCTCTGCTGTCTATTAATTCTCTTTTCAGTGAAGGATATTGTAACGCAAATTGTTCTAACTCATCAGAAAAATCTCCTGTTTTCATACTGTCTTCAATATTAACGCCACCCCCTCCCACAAAAGAAATCATACTATCTTTTATTATACCTAAAAATTCATTCCAAGGCATATTTTTCCAAGCTCCTTGTATGGTCTGTAATATTGGTTTATCAATGAATGCTAATTTTGCCCCTAATGAATTTGCAATATTTGTTGCAACCATCATTTCTGCACCTGGAGAACTACCAAAAGAATCTCCCAGATATTTTTGCAAACGTGCTAATATTCGCAAATAAAATGGTCCCTCTGTTCTCCGTGATTCTGTTTTAAGAGCGTACCATCTCTGTTTGTCTAATTCAAGTGCAACCAAATCTGGATTGAAATTTTTTATATGTATTTCAAGAGGTAAAGATAAATCAATGACGTGGGCAGTTCCTATCAACATTAGATCAGGCATCCTCTTGTAAATAACTTGTAGGTAAAAGAGTTAACTTATTAAACAACATTTAGATTTAGGAAATATGTTTAGTTCTAAGAACGACGACCCTGATGCACCTGCAAAATGCCCTAAATGTAGTAAAGAAATT
>Ga0208408_1000132_pt1 | contig 52185 bp, 47 predicted proteins | sample ETNtaG_4_FD_185776 | JGI IMG/M metagenome (GOLD analysis project Ga0208408, IMG submission 185776) | Marine microbial and viral communities from oxygen minimum zone, Eastern Pacific Ocean - ETNP201406SV67 (SPAdes) (version 2) | ecosystem: Environmental > Aquatic > Marine > Oceanic ... | reverse complement strand
AGAACTACTAGAAGTAGTATCACTGTCGCTGCTACAAGCGCCCGCGAGCAACGCGAACCCAAGTAGAACGGCAGATAAAACGCTTAATCGTTTACTCATGAATCCCTCTCAATGAACCCCAAAGGGTTCCTATTCAATAGAAAAACTCACATTGCCCTCGGGTCGCCAAATCGCTCAAAAGAAGAGAGATTAGATTCACCAATTGCAATGTGCCTTCGGAACCCTATAGGAAACTTGGAAAAAGTGAAAGAGGTGATTCCATTTTTCCCACATAATGGGAAAAATGAGGTAAATATTTACCCAATTTGGCAAAAATTTGTAATTTTGATCCAATTATCACCAGAATTCTACTTTGGTCTCTACTATCGTGACGACAGGCTATCTAGCGAGTTGAGGACTAAATGAGTACATCGCACGAAGGAAAAGTTGTTGTTGTTACTGGAGCAGGAAATGGAATCGGTAAAGCCATAGCTCTTCGATTTGCTCAAGCAGGCGCCCGTGTTGCTGTCAATGACGTAGATGCTTTACGTGCCGAAGAAGTAACAAAAGAAATTCTTGATGAAGGCGGGTCAGCAATGACGGTCGTGGCAGACGTCTCAAGTGGCGATGAAGTACGTGAAATGTTTGAAAAGGTTCTTAAAAATTATGAATCTGTTGATGTCCTTGTGAACAATGCTGGCCTAATTAGTCCTATGTTGCATTTTTTTGAGGCTGATGAATCTTGGTGGCGGCGCATCATTGACGTAAATCTCACTGGACACTTTCTTTGCTCTCAACAGGCTGCTCGAATTATGGCTAAAAAGGGAAATGGAGTGATCATCAACATGTCTTCTGGAGGAGCCACTCGAGCTCACCGAGCTTTTTGTGCTTACGACGCGTCTAAGGGAGGGATTGAAGCACTCACCAGAGCGATGGCGCTTGATTTGGGTCCGTATGGAATTCGTGTATGTGCACTCATGCCTGGATCTATTGATACGGAAGGGATGGATGAAGATGCTCGACGATTACGAGGTGAAAATATTCCTCTCGGTTATCCTGGCGATCCAAACGATATGGCTGGTCCAGCTTTGTTTCTTGCTTCTGAGGATGCGTCCTACATCACTGGTGATGTGATTAAAGTGGATGGCGGCATGTTGTCACAACAACGGTCTGCAACAGTGGACATTATGCCTCCACAAAACTTCCCTCCTCTTGAAAATCTGTAAATGTGACAGATCGACTTACCCATATAGCACTTCCATGTCATGATCTTGAGAAAACTGTTGAGTGGTATGAGACCTTTACTCCCCTGCAGCAAATTCACTACAGAATAGAGTCAGATGGATCTGTCGCTTGGCTTGCGACTGAAAATAGTTCCATGGTCATAGTTTTTATAAATACGAATGATTCGGAGGGCCCAATACCCACGTTTGATCAAATATCTCATTTAGGCATATCTGTTGAATCGCGTAATCGAGTTGATGAAATAGCTGAAATAGGGCGCAATGAGAAGTGTCTGGTTTGGGAGCCGAAACTATATTCACCGCCGGTTGGCTATATATGCGCGCTTAAAGATCCCGATGGAAATATTGTTGAGTTTTCTTACGGGCAGGAACTTTAAAGCTCTTTACTCCCCGGAACCCCCCAGATAAGCCTTCTGTAAGTCCTGATTCGCCCGTAACGCCTCAGCGGTATCGTCAAGTATCACTCGCCCGGTTAACAGAACCCATCCGCGGTCAGCTATTGATAGCGCCATGTTTGCATTCTGTTCAACCATGAAGATCGCCATTCCTTCGTTGTTGATTTTCTCTATCAGTTCAAAGTTTTGTTGAACTAACGCTGGAGCTAGCCCCATTGATGGTTCGTCCATCAGTAGCACTTTTGGTCTGGACATCAACGCCCGCCCTATCGCTACCATTTGTTGTTCTCCTCCAGAAAGAGTCCCAGCTTTCTGAGTTAAGCGCTCTTTGACTCTTGGAAAAAGGTCATAAACATATTCAAGGTCTTCATTGATGCCATCTCGATCAGTGCGAAGATACGCACCCAGTGTCAGGTTCTCTTTAACGGTTAAACGTTTAAATAGGCGACGGTTTTCTGGAACCATTGTCACTCCATTGGCCACTCGGTAACTCGTTGGTTGCTTATTAACGACCTCTCCGTCGAGTACTACTTCTCCTGAAGTGGGGGTGACCATTCCCAAAAGAGTTTTGAGTGTAGTGGTTTTACCACTTGCATTTCCGCCTAGCAAACAAACTAACTCGCCAGGATAGATAGCGAGATCCACATCTTTGAGAATATGTACTGCTCCATAGTGTGTATTGATTTGACGAAATTCAAGTAGTGCTGAAGGGCCTTCGGTGTCTCTCTCAGATTCTGGATTACTTGTCTCTGTGCTCATGCGTGGCTCTCCACTGGTCGTCCAAGATACGCCTCTATCACATCAGGGTCAGTTGATACTTCTTCGTAGCTTCCGCTCGCAATAGGTACTCCGTGGTCAAGGACCACCACTCGGTCCGACACATTTTTTACAACTGCCATGTCATGTTCAATGATCACGATTGTGAATCCCCACTCTGTACGCAGTCGGCCGATCAGTTCTGTTAACTCAGCGGTTTCAGAAGGGTTCATTCCTGCTACTGGCTCATCCAGCAGCATTAATCGAGGCTGGGTAGCCATAGCTCTAGCAATCTCTAATCTTCTTCGGTTGGCGTAAGAAAGCATGAAGGCTGGTTGGTCTAGGCGATATCCAACTAATCGGGAGCCAAAGAAACTAAGGACTTCTTTTCCTCGTTCTCGAATTTCTTCTTCTTCTTTCTTAAATGCTTTTGTTTGGAATAATGCCCCAAATACTTGCTGAGATGTGCGGCAGTGTTGTGCAACCATAACGTTTTCAAGAATTGTCATATTTGGGAAAAGGCGAACATTCTGAAAAGTTCGAGCGATACCTAGAGCGGTTACCTCATTTGGTTCTAGACCTAAAATTGAATCTCCTTGAAATAAGATGTCTCCGCCTGTGGGCTCAACCAATCCGGTGATTGTATTAAAAAAAGTTGTTTTCCCCGCTCCGTTAGGGCCGATGACACTTACGATCTCTCCTTCGTCAACGTGAAAGTTGAGTCCAGAAAGAGCATCCAAACCACCGAAAGTAACTTGCAAGTCTTTGATTTCAAGAAGGTGGCTCATAGTTGGGCTTCCTCTCCTTCAGCAAGTTGCTGTTCTTCGTCTTCATCATCTTGTCCCGAGAGCCAAGAATCTTGCAGGAATTCTTCTTGATGCAATTCTTGTGTTCGACGAGCGCTTGGCACTAGTCCTTCAGGCCGCTTTAACATCATATAAACCAGTAGTGCTCCATAAACAAGCAGTTTCAATTGTCCAAACTCTTGCAGTAAGCCAGGTTGTCTTGGCCCTCCAAGAACTCCGATAAGGACGAAAGCCCCCACGAACACCCCTGGGATTGAGCCCATTCCTCCTACAATCACCACTACCAAGATCACGATTGAAATCAGAATCATGAAACTATTAGGGAACACTGAACCCACTCGTGCTGCCATAATCGCTCCTGCGAAAGAAGCTAAAACAGCTCCAACAACAAAGGCCATTAACTTAGAGTTAACAGTATTGATTCCCATTGCTTCTGCTACTTGTTCATCTTCGCGTATCGCCATCCATGATCTTCCGAGTCGCGAGGCTTGCAATCGCCAAGATACGTAGACTGCGAGACCGCAGAATATGAGAACGAGATAAAAGATTGCCTTGGGGTCTGTACCGGATATGTGTACAAAACCTAGGTTGATTCCTGGCACACTCAAGATTCCTTGCGCTCCACCAAAATAAGGTTTGAGGAAATCTGACATGAAGAGCAACCGAATAATTTCACCAAATCCTAAAGTCACGATGGCGAGATAATCCCCGCGCATACGTATTACCGGCGCTCCGATAATTAGTCCAGTTAGGGCTGCGAGAGCTATAACGATCAACAACGCTAACGCCCAATTCAACTCTGGAGAAAAGAACGGCGAATCTGGCGAAGTTAGGACTGCTGTGGTGTACGCTCCCACGGCGAAGAACGCGACGTAGCCAAGATCAAGAATTCCGGCAAGCCCAACAACAATATTGAGACCTAAAGCTAGAAGAAGAAAAATTCCAACATTGGCAAGAAGCGAATTGACATATGTTCCCATGAATATCGGAAGAATGATCCCTAATGCAGCGACCACCACAAAGAGAATCACAGAGGTTTGTTTCTTTTGTTTCGTCTCTTGCACACGATAGTTAGCAACTGCGGTCTTTAATTTTCCCTTAGTTACAGTTGCGATCACTCCAACTACTGAAGCCAAAATAACCGCTGACCAAAGGCTCAAACCTCCACGTTTTTCAAAAATAAGTTCAATCAGCCATTCAAGATGAAACCCCTCAGACATGTCGTCCAAAGCTGGTTCAAATACAGCTGCCGCAAGAACCACAAAAATGCCGTAAGAGATTCCTCGTCGGACAACTGCTGGGATGACATTAAGAGCTGCTCCTACGAGGCCGAGTGCTGCGCCTACCCCTATCCATACACCTGAACCTAACCCTCGTGCTCCAAAGGAAAGGACTTCATAGAGTTGTGGCCCCCAGTTAATCAGTGGATCTCTAATATCGAAATTTTCTATTCCTAGCATTAACACGGTTAACCCTGCACCGCCTATAGCTCCTGTGCAGGCACCTGTCATCAAATCGCGAAGTCCTGATTTTGGTGTCTCCACTCCTTCAAGCACTACGTGTGATGAAGCAAGGTAACCAAAAGTTAGGGGTACCCAAAATAAAGAAATGTAACCGAGGCTTAATAAGGGATTGATGATGGTTTTAGTATCTAGTTTTATGGGCATTCCAACTAAAGAAATGATTATGAGTGTCACCGCGCAAATCGACCCCCATTTAACAATTTGTTTCCAGTCTTGATCTAACAGAGAGGGAGTGAGAGAACTAGTTGTCATGCTCTATCCTCCGATGAAAGCTTTTCACCAAATAGTCCAGATGGTTTGAAAAGGAGCACCATTACAAGCACGGTAAAAGCAACCGCGTCCTTAAGTTGTGTAACCCCAGGAACGCCAAGAGGTTCAAGGATTACTTGTGGAGCTATTGATTCTGCCGATCCGAGTGCGAGCCCTCCGGACATTGCTCCACCGAGGTTACCTATACCTCCAACAACTGCTGCAGTGAATGCTTTAATTCCAGGCAGGAAGCCAGTCATAGGATTTACGGCACGGAACAAAAGGCCGAACATGATCCCGGCAACTCCTGCCATTGCACCTCCAACAGCGAAAGTTGTGACAATGATTCGATTGACATTGATACCCATTAGCGATGCGATTTCTTTATCTTCTGCAACCGCCCTCATTGCTTTACCGGTTTTTGTTCGTTCCACTAGATACCAGAGTCCTGCCATTGAAACTATGGTGACTAAGAAGACAAGAATTTTTATGCCAGAAATCTCGAATGTAAGTATTGATCTTTGTTTTGCCAACCATTCAGGTAATTGCGGGTAACTCAGTGTTGAAGGGCCAAAGATTCCTAATACTGCGTTTTGAAGGAAAAATGAAACACCTATAGAAGTGATCAAAGGTATGAGTCTTGGAGAGTTGCGCAAGGGGCGATAAGCGATTCGTTCCATTAGGACAGCTGTTACGGTCGAAACCATTACAGCGAGAAGGAGTACGATTAGTAGACAGAGAACGAAATTGCTTTGCCACATGCCATTTGCTGTGAACTTGTGTGCTGCTATATATCCGGTGTAGGCGCTGACCATAAAAACTTCACCGTGCGCAAAGTTGATGAATCCGAGTACGCCGTAAACCATTGAGTAACCCAAGGCAATCAGGCCATAAAGAACTCCTTGTGATAAGCCAGAGATGACTAGACCTTTTATTTGATCTGCTGTGAGTGCCTGAGCTCCTGGATTACGCCAACTGGCGAACCAGTTATCAGGTGAAATTTGTTGAGCAACGAAAGCCACAAACCCTATGGTTACAGCACTAATTAAAAAGACTTTTACCACTAAGAGGAAACGATCAACTAGTGGAGTTCGTTTTTTTGACTTTACCTCTACTGGAGCAGTCACCGTTTCCCCTTTTCTTATATGCCCATATTTACGTTGCGTAAATCACCTTTTGTTGATTTACGCAACTACTACAATCCCTTACACAATAGAGCGTGTCAATGTGTATAGAAAATTGCGGTCACGAAACTTTAGCGGACATCGTAACGTTCTTGGGCATTTTGCTCAGAGTTTTGAAGACTTTCTTCAAGATTGAGCATGTTGCCAGCCAAAACGGCCTTTGATACAAAGGTGCCCTGAGGTCACTGAATGATCTGCAGGAGAAGTCACTTTTACAATCTTTTCATCTTGTACATGTAGTTCTAAGTTGCAGCCAACACCGCAGAATGAACAAATAGTTGTCGTAATCTCTTGGGCTTCTTCGTTCCAAGTTCCTTCTTCTCTCATATCATGCTCTGTTTTAAAAACGAGTGCTCCAGTTGGGCATACCCCGATACAGTTTCCGCAGTAAACGCAAGCTGATTCCGGCAATGAAACATCAAATTCTGTCGAAATATGTGCGTTAAATCCTCGTCCGGCTGTTGCGATTGCGAATGTGTGTTGTGCATCTTCTCCGCAGGCTTCAACGCATTTATAGCAAAGAATGCAACGCTCATAGTCACGCACATATAACGAGTCTTGAATTTTCGGGGGTTGCGCTACAGTAGCGATTTCATTTTTTTCACCCATTCGTGAACTGTCTACCTCGTAATGTTTCATCCATTCTTTGACTTCTGTCGTGGCGTGATCCATATCAACAGAAGAGGTCAGTAACTCATAAACCAATTTTCTGTTCTTGCGCACACGATCACTATCTGTCGAAATAGTCATTCCGTCTTCTGCCGGTCGTGAACACGAGGGGACCAAGGTTCTTGAACCTTCCACTTCTACTACACACACTCGACATACATTCACTGGAGTTAAATTCTCTGCCCAGCAAAGAGTCGGAGTGTCAATTCCTTCTTTTTGACAAATATCAAGAATGGTTGATCCTTCACTGGCTTTAAACCGTTTGCCATCTATTTGAACTTCTATTTGTGAGCGAGGAGTCCCAACTGGAATTTCATTCATGGGGTTCTCTCCAGTAGTCCAAGGCTGATAGCGGAGACTATAGCTCCTGAAGCTGTGTGGCCTAAACCACAAATTGAGGAATCTTTCATTACAGTACTTAAATCTTCGAGAAGTTCTTCGTCTGAATCCAAAGAGGAGTTTTGTGTAAATCGAGCGAGAACCTCTTCTTGGCGAACTGTGCCAACTCGACAGGGAACACACTGGCCGCAGGACTCATCACGAAAGAATTGTGCAATGCGGCGAACAGTATCCGGTAAGTCATCGGATTCGTCAAACACCATGACCACTCCTGAGCCTAACGACACTCCGGCTTCTCTCGTATCTTCAAGCGTTAGTGGTAGATCTAAGTGTTCTGAAGTAACAAAACTTCCTGCTGCTCCGCCAAGAAGAATTGCTTTTATTTCTTTGGAATCCACTACGCCTCCTGCGGCGTCAATTACTTCACGAAGTGTTACCCCAAATGAGTGTTCATAAACACCCGGTTTAGCCACTCGTCCGCTTAAACAAAATAATCGGGTTCCTGTGGAATTTCCTGTTCCTTCCATGGCGTATTTGTCTCCACCAATAGACAGGACAGAGAGAATGTTTATTAAGGTTTCTACATTATTTATTGCTGTTGGTTCTCCAAATAATCCGTGTGTGGTGGGGAAAGGTGGCTTGTTTCGCGGTTCCCCGCGAAAACCTTCTATTGAATTAAACAATGCTGTTTCTTCACCGCAGATATAAGCTCCCGCCCCTTTATAGAGATGAATGTCGAAATTAAATCCCGAACCATTTACGTTCTCTCCTAGCAAACCTTCTCTTCTTGCTTCCGTAATGGCGTTTTCTAAATGGTCTGCGGCAACGGGGTATTCTCCGCGCAAGTACAGCCATCCTTGTTCTGCCCCGATTGCGAATCCTGCAATTGTCATTGCTTCAATTACGGCAAAAGGGTCGCCTTCCATGATTGTGCGATCTTTGAAAGTTCCTGGTTCTGATTCGTCTGCATTGCAAACCAGATGATGAGGTCGGTCGATTTGATCAGCTACCGCTCTCCACTTAATACCGGTTGGGAAAGCGGCGCCGCCTCGCCCAGAAAGTCTTGAAGTTGTAACTTCTTCTATGACTTTGTCTGAGCCAATTGTTAAAGCTTTTTTTAAAGCTTCATAACCGTTTTGGTTTTTATATTCTTCAATACTTTTTGGATCAACTACTCCTACACGAGACAGCAGAGAAAGATGGCTTGACCCTTTCTGCGGAACTGTCATTTGTGGAGTAGATGCACATGACTTTAGGGCCTGCTCCACTTGATTTGTCGTAAGCGAGTTACTGGATTCTGCAACGACTGTTAAATCTTTTTCGTTAGTTCGTTGTATGAGAGCGCTTGGAGCTCTTTCGCACTGACCTAAGCAGGGACTAGGTTTTACTTTGTAACCACATTCCTTTAAGTCATCAATAAGTTTTTCTGCTCCGACAAGTCGGCAGGCGACATCATCGCAGACATGTATCTGATCTTTAGTCTCTGGAGGATCATGAGAAAAGAGATGATAAAAAGTTGCGACTCCATATGCCTCTGCTGGAGGAATCCCTAAAACTTCACAGACGTAGTTAAGACCACCAGGGCTAATCCAACCGGAAACATTCTGCAACTCGTGTAGCGCAGGTAAAAGTAAGCGTCTTCGATCCTTAGTTCGAGATCGTCCGCCTACAACAAACCTTTCATCTAGTTTGATTACAGCTGGTCCTATTTCAGATATAAACTCATCAACCACTGCTTTTTCTTCAGCTGTTGGTTCCTCTGCGCCAAATTTGAGATCAGACATTAGCCATACTCTCAATTTTTTCAATTTTTATTGCTGCTGCCTTGAATTCGGAGGTTCCTGACTTGCTATCCCATGCGTCACTGGTCAATTGATTGACATCAGCTAATTCTGGGAAGTGGAATGTTGTGAATGCAAGACCTACTTGAAGTTCGGTGTCGATTTTAATTCTCATCAATATTGATCCTCTACGTGAAGAAACTTTAGCTGTTTCTCCGTCGGCAATATTGAGTCTCAAGGCATCTTCTGAAGATATTTCTAAAGCATCTCCGGACCGAATTGGGGAGTCAAACTTTCCGGATTGAACTCCAGTGTTATAGGAATCTAAAACTCGACCGGTGGTGAGACGTATTGGGAAATCGTCAGTTAATTCATCTACTGGAGGTTGGTGGTCTACGCAGGAAAACGGTGCTCTTGGTCCTGAAATTGGTCGTTCCCATAAACGTCCGTGAAGAAATGGGCTGCCAGGGTGGCTTTCATCTGGGCATGGCCATTGGATCCCACCTTCTTCTTCGAGGCGCTTCCAAGACATTCCTTTATGCATAGGGGAAAGAGTTCGTAGTTCTTCCCATAATTCTTCAGGCGTGGGGTGCCCCCAAGAGGTTGCCCCCATTCGTTTAGCCATTTCGGAAATAATTTCGATTTCTTGTTTCGCTTGGCCTGGTGGAGGAACTGCTGCGCGAATACGTTGTACTCGTCGCTCACTTGAAGTCGCTGTTCCTTCAGATTCTGCCCAACCTAATGCAGCTGGAAATACTACGTCCGCCATCTGAGCTGTACGGGTCATGAAAACGTCTTGAACTACAAGTATTTCCAATCGTTCTAGCATGGCGCGAGCATGTTTTACATCTGCTTCAGAATCTGCAGGATTTTCTCCTATAACCCAAACTGCACGTAATTTGTCTTGTCCCATAGCTTCGAACATCTGAGTTAAGTTGAGTCCATGTTCTCCTGAGAATTTAGATTTCCAAACTTTTTCAAATCGAGCTCGTATTTTGTCATCGTCAACATCTTGGAAACCGGGTAACTTATTTGGTAGTGCGCCCATGTCTCCCCCACCTTGAACATTGTTTTGGCCGCGCAATGGAACGAGGCCGGAGCCTAACTTTCCTACATGGCCAGTTAATAGAGAGAGATTAGATAGAGCAAGTACGTTGTCCACTCCTGTGTGATGTTCCGTTATTCCCAAAGTCCAAAGAATTTGAGCTGTTTGAGCTGTCGCGTATCCACGTGCAAGATCAGCAATTGCTTCACTTGGTATGCCCGTTATTTTCGAAGTGACTTCTAGAGTCCATGGTTCTACATGGGTTTTAAATTCTTCATAACCTTCCGTAGCATTTTCAATGAACTCTTCATTAATAAGGTCTGCATGAATTATTTCTCGTGCCACTCCATTGGCTAATGCGATATCTGTTCCTACATTCAGCCCTAGCCACGAGTCAGCAAACTTTGCAGAAGATGTGCGTCGAGGATCAACAGCCCACATTCTGGCTCCATTGCTTAAGCCCTTAAGTAAATGGTGGAAAAATATTGGATGAGCTTCACGGGCATTTGAACCCCACAATAAAATAGAATCAACATTTTCTATTTCTATATATGAGCAAGTTCCTCCGCCTGCTCCAAATACTGTCGCCAGACCGACGACGCTGGGGGCATGTCAAGTTCGATTACAACTATCGATGTTGTTTGAACCTATAACTGAGCGAGAGAACCGTTGAGCGGCATAATTAACCTCATTCGTAGTTTTTGAACAACTAAACATACCGAACGCTTGAGGCCCATGTTGTTCAACAACTTTTTGAAATCCCGAAGCAGCTCGACTAAGAGCTTCTTCCCACGTTGCTTCACGTAGTTCCCCATTGTCTTTTACCATTGGCACTGTGAGTCGTTCGCTCATATACGCTCCTTAACTATTAATGCAATAAAAATAGAAATTCACATGAATAAAACTACTACGTGATTTCGACTTATCTCTCTATCTCAGAAAGTATTAAGTGGCGACGGTGGTTGCCTTGAAGTAAACGTATTCGCGAACGCAGTTCGTCTCTATCGATATAACATCCGCGGAGATGCCGGTTTCCACTCTCAGATTCATATGCGGCTCGACCGTGTAACACTCGACGGTTATCAAAGAGCATGCAGTCTCCAGATTCAAGGCGAAACCTTATTTGGAATTGTGGATCATGGGTTGTCTTTTCAAATGTTTGATAAGCCTCATACATTTCGTCCATTAATTCAGGAGGTGCCTGCAGAGGATGCCTAAGCCAACTACCGGCTCGTATTTCAAAACATTCGCCATCATCATCTAGGCCAATTATTGGAGCTTTCCATCGGTAATCACTGGTTCGACTGCGATTTGCAAAATCCCAAGGGACAGTAGTGAGTAATTTATATGCTCTTGGATGTTTGTTTTGGAGTTCTTCGGCCACACGGAAACCATCTACTAGAACGCTGCTACCGCCTTGGGCTTCGTTTGTTATGCAATGAAGTAGTTGCATGCCAGGTTGATATTCACGGGTTGGCAAATCTGTATGGGGTGGTAGTTCCAAACCTGTGTTTGAGTTACTAACCGGGTCAAAATCGACACGTACATCAAAAAAGTCTCCAAAATTTGAAAGTTTTACTACACCTATCCGATTGGCTACTTCACCTACTGCTTGTTCTGTTAAAGGCACTCCGTGAAGTAAAGCACACCCAGTATTTTGGATTGACTGGAGCCACTGCAACTCAGTTTCTTCGCTCTTTACTATCTGTTCCCATTCATATTCATCAGGCTTTTCTCTGGTGGAAGAATCCCAGATTTCTTTTTGTGCTTCTTTAACTAATGGTTTTTCATTTGAATAACAGTGCTCTTTTAACCATCCAGGATGAAAGATGCTTTTATGTTCTTCCGGTTCCCAGTGAATGGTTAACACTCCTTCAGTTGTGACTTCTATTTCGGAGGGTTTCAGACTCTTGGGTGCATTAACGATCTCATAAGTCTGTTCAAGTGTGTAGGGGTGTACGCAGCAAGGGCAGTTATCCCGTAACCATAGAAAGTGGAAATCACTTACTGTGCCGTCACTCCACTCAACGTTTACAGTTCGTTCTGTGATTAGTGCTTTAACGATGGTGACAGTCATTGGGTACAGGTAGAAATCTCCAGTAGGAAGATTGTGGGGAGAAGGCAGTTTCTTGCGTTCTTCAGGATCCATGTTGTTCTCCTTGGCCTGGGGTTCCAGCTTCGGCTTCGCGTAATGCTTTTATGATTGCGACAAGTCCCTTATCTCGTTCATTTACTAGAGTTGCTACTGAGCGGCCGGCTGCTTCGGTTTCGCAACCTTCTACCACTGCATCGCGTAGTTCTTTGGTCAGTTCTGGAGCTTCAAGTCTGGTCCATGGAGATTTCAGAGACGGTCCGAAATGGTCAAGCATATGGGCCATACCGCCTTCACCTCCGGCAAGATGAAATGTCAACATAGGCCCCATCAGCGCCCAACGTAACCCAGGGCCTGCAGTGATTGCAAGGTCTAGTTGCTCCACAGTAGCTTCACCATTTGCGACCATATGTAAGGCTTCTCGCCACATTGCTTCTTGGAGACGATCTGAAACAAATCCATCAACTTCTTTATCTAATTTTAAAACAATCTTTCCTGTTGATTCGTATATGTTTTGCGCTTTTTGCAGGGTCTCTTGAGAAGTTTCTGGGCCCGCGACTAATTCAACGAGGGGCAACAAGTACACCGGATTGAATGGGTGTCCCACTAAAACTCTTTCTGGAGCCTTTGCGCACTTCGGCGTCATATCACTTACTAAATACCCTGAAGTTGAAGAAGCTATTACGACTTCGTTAGAGCATGCTTGATCAAGTTCTGAAAGAAGATCTACTTTTAAGTCAAGACGTTCAGGTGCACTCTCTTGAACTAAAACGGCACCTTTCACAGCATCAATTGCTGTTTCACAGACGACGAAATTATTTCGATCTGCACCTTCTGGTAGGCCTAAGTTAGCCATAGCGGGCCAAGCAAGGTCTAAAAAAGAATTCAATCTTTCTTCCACTCCGTCAACAGGGTCCCAAACTTGAACTCCATAGCCTTGGCCAAGAAAATGTGCTGCCCATCCACAGCCAATGACACCCATGCCTATGCATGCGACAACTGGCTGGTCTGAAGTCGTCATTAGTTCAGTCCGAGCGTTTCACGAGCCTCTTGTGGTGTCTGTACTGATGCTCCTACCAACTCAATAATCTGGCAAGCTTTTACTACTAAGGAAGCATTAGTGGCAAGTACTCCGCGCTCCAAATAGAGGTTGTCTTCTAAACCAACTCTCACATGACCGCCCAGCATGATGGATTGAACCACCATTGGCATCTGCATAGCTCCTAACCCAAATGATGTGAACTCGGCCTCATCAGGTAAACGACTTACCATTGCCTGCAGGATTCCGATATCCATGGGGGTTCCGTAAGGGATGGAAAGGCATAGCTGAATCCAATAGGGAGCGTCAACTATGCCTTCGGAGATCATTGTTTCCGCGAACCAAAGGCCCCCTGTGTCAAAAACTTCTAATTCTGGTCGTACGCCTAACTCTTGGGCCCGTTCTGCCATTATTCTCAGCATTGATGGTGTTGAAACATAAACCTCGTTGTCGTCACCAAAATTGAGTGATCCACAGTCAAGAGAACAGATATCGGGACGAATAGCTTCGACATGAGCTAATCGTTCAAGGCCACCAACAAGATCGGTGCCTGATTGCCACTCCATCGGATTGTCATCCGGTCCAACATTGAGGTCTCCACCCATACCTGCAGTGAGATTAACGATGACCTCTTTATTCTTGTCGCGTATTCTCTCTACTACCTCTTCATAAAGGGCAACCGTTCGTGTTCCTTTTCCTGTTTCTTCGTCACGCACATGACAATGAACAATCGCTGCTCCTGCTTCAGCCGCCTCTAAGGCTGAGTTAGCTATCTGTTCAGGTGTAACTGGTACCTCTGGACTCTTTCCAGCGGTATCTCCTGCTCCGGTGATCGCACAAGTTACGATCGGTTTCCGATTCATCGAACGACGCATTTTTCCCCCAGTATTAATTGTTTAATTTGATTTAAGGCCATTATTTTTGTCTTTCTTGCCAATTTTGCGTAGAGTTTTAAGACCCTTATCCGCAGAGGCTACCCTGCAACCCGCCATTGTGCCGGTTCCGGCGTACCAAAGGAAAGATATGAAAATTTTATTTGCAGATGCTCTTCCAGAGTCCCACATTGATCTTTTACGTGAACGTGGAGATGAATGCATAATTGATCCAGAAATAAATGCTGAAGACCTCCCGAATGCACTTTCAGGCATTGACGTTCTTGTCGTAAGAAGTACCAAAGTCTCTGCTGAAGCAATCGCTAGCAGCGATCAACTCGCATTGATTGTTCGTTCAGGTGCAGGGACCAATACCATAGATTGTCAGGCTGCCGCTAACGCAGGGATTTATGTATGTAACGTTCCGGGAACTAATTCGGTAGCCGTTGCAGAACTCACCATTGGCCTGCTACTTGCCATTGACCGTCATCTAGCTGATTGTGTTCTAGATCTACGAAACGCACAGTGGAACAAGAAAAAGTACAGCCAAGCTGATGGACTCCTAGGTAAAACTCTTGGAATAATAGGCATTGGAGAAATTGGTCTCGCAGTCGCTGAGAGAGCGCGATCTTTTGGTATGACCGTTGTTGCTGAACGTAATCCAAATCGGAAACCAAATATCGAATCACGTATCCGTTCGATTGGAATTCGTCTCGTTGATAACCGAGAAGACTTACTGGCCGAATCAGATGTTGTATCAATTCATGTACCAGGTGGTTCAGACACAGAGGGTCTCGTAAATGAAGACTTTTTAAACCAAATGAAAGATGGAAGCATCCTATTAAATACAAGTCGAGGAGAAGTAATTGACGAGGATGCTCTTTTAAGAGCTTTAGACTCCAAAAACTTACGTGCGGGCCTTGATGTATTCTGTGATGAACCAAAAAGTGGAACATCAGAGTTTATTTCTCAACTGGCCGCTCATCCAAAGGTAGTAGGTACTCACCATATTGGAGCTTCTACCACTCAAGCCCAAGAGGCAACGACTTCTGGAACTATTGAAATAATTGAGGCTTACCGAAATGGTGAAGTGAAGAACTGTGTGAATATGGCTACTTCACGAATAGGAACTGCCGCTATTACGGTTCGTCATTTCGACCAAGTCGGAGTATTAGCGGAAGTTTTTCGTGTTTTAAGAAACGCTAAAATCAATGTCCAGGCAGTCAAAAACAATGTTTTTCTTGGTGCTAATTCAGCGGTGGCTGTTTTGGATGTTTCAGGAGAAGTAACCGCTAAAATATGTGAAGAACTTCGTGATCTTGAACATGTGATTCAAATTCAAGTAGCGGAATACGAATAGTGGCTACTCTTGTTCCATTTCCTGGATTAGTAGTCAAATCAGAATGGGCTGATCGAGTGACTACAGGCCCTTACGATGCTTATACACCTGAACAACGCACCAGAATTTCTGAAAAGAATCCCTATAGTTTTCTTAACGTCACAAAATCTCGAGAAGACTTACCAGAAGAATCGCGAAACGACATAGAAGCTTTATTGATTAGTTGCTCAGATGCCATGCAACGCTTATATAACGCAAATGTTTATAACTCTCATGATGAACCTTCTTTGTTTCTTTATCGACTTGAGATTGAAGGACATAGTCAAACTGGGGTGATGGGTCTTCTTCCGGTGACCAATGATGATGACCAGCAAATATTAAGACATGAATTATTTAGACCAAATCGGGCTGAGTTAATGGCGCATCACTTAGTAAAAGTTGGTGCATCTTCTAGTCCTGTTTCTCTTACTTACCGTTCTGACAAGATCCTAGAAGAAGAGATATCACGTCTTTGTATAGAAGAGCCAGTGTTGGTTTCAGAAAATGAAGGAGTTCTTCAAACTGTATGGGCAGTCACGGGTATTAACGCTGAAAAACTATCTTCCCTCTTTGAGCAAAAGACTTTCTACGTGACGGATGGGCATCACCGATTAGCTGCTGCATCAGAGGCCTTGGAGTTCTTTGGTGATGCGGGTGGACCGTTAAGGCATATACAAGGGGTTCTCTTCCCAGATTCAGAAATGCTAGTTCTTCCATTTCATCGACAAATTCAAGATCGTAAAAATCGAACTCCAGAAAAAGTTCTTGAAGCCTTAGAAATAATTGAGCCTTTAACGAGGCAGCGGGATGCCTTAAGGGCACGTCCAAAAGCTGGACAGGTAGGGGTATATATAAATTGCGCTTGGTACACGATGAACTTACCTTTAGCTTCTAATAACCGAGTTGTAGATCAACTTGACGTTTCACGCTTACAGGACTGCATTTTGAAACCAGTATTTGATATTGAAGATCCAGGAAATGACCCTGTTATTAGTTATGTACCAGAACCTGTCGGTGTGACCGCTCTTGAGTCACAGTGTGATGCCACTGGTTCAATCGGATTTATTTTGCATCCAACTTCAATAGATGAACTCATGGCAGTAGCGGATGCTGGGGAGCGGATGCCACCAAAATCTTCTTATTTTGAACCCAAACCTCGATCTGGAGTTTTTGTACGATGTCTTAACCGAGAAGCCGGATGGAGAGATCCAGATAGCCAATGACTACCGGTGTTCAAAGCGCGTTATTGCAATACCCCTTGAACGGGGAAAGGCAATGGTTGTCTTTTACACATCCAATTTTCACTATTGTCGCTGAAGATTTACGAGATGTTCCAAAAGCAGTGAATGCTGCCCAATCAGCGGCAGACGACGGGTACTGGGTAGTTGGCATGATTTCTTACGATTCTGGACCCGCTTTCGATGAAGCCATCCGATCATCGAGAATCAGAAGAGTTCCTCTTATTTCTTTTGGTGTTTTCTCCTCACCAGAGATTTCTTCACAGCCCTCTCATAGTGGGGGCTATGAAGTTGGTCCTTGGATCCCGAATCGCTCTCATTCTGCTTACTTGACCACTATTCGGACTATCCGCCAGTTAATCGCTGCCGGAGAAACCTATCAAGTCAACCATACAATTCGGCTGAGATCAGAGTTCTCTGGTGACCCACTCGGATTATTTGGTGATCTTATGCGAGCTCAGCAATCTGATCATGCAGCATTTCTTGATCTTGGAGATCATGCGATGTGTTCTGCTTCTCCGGAACTTTTCTTCTCTCTAGCAGACAAGAAATTGACTTGCCGACCAATGAAAGGGACTATTGGCCGCCATCCGGATCCTGTTTGGGACGAGCTAGCAGCTTCTCATCTAAGTAGATCAGAAAAAGATCTTGCAGAAAATACCATGATTGTTGACATGGTTCGTAATGACTTGAGCCGTATAGCTTTATCGGGATCTGTGAACGTGCCGGCTCTTCACACTGTGGAGTCTTATCCGACAGTTCATACTCTAACTTCTACAGTCACTGCGGAATCGGAAGCAAAACTTCCAAAAATACTAAATGCTTTATTTCCTGCTGCTTCGATCACCGGTGCACCTAAAGTTCGCACTAGCGAAATTATTGAAGCACTAGAAGGAGATGGGCGCGGAATTTATACGGGTTCAATCGGTGCTCTCGCTCCCGATGGGACAATGGAGTTTAATATTGCTATTCGTACTGTCTGGATTGATAAGACAAGAGGTCAGGCTGAATACGGTGTCGGAGGTGGAATTGTTTGGGATTCCGACCCTAATGAAGAGTGGCGTGAAGTTGAACAAAAAAGTCGTGTTCTAGATAGAGCAAAGTCGAACTTCTTTCTTCTTGAAACAATGCGGTGGGATTCGAGTGAGGGAATAAGCCTCAAAGATTTACATCTTGACCGCATAGCTGACTCGGCTAAACATTTTGGGTTTGATTTTGACAGAGTCAAAACTTCAGATTCTCTTGATCAAATCCATGGAGATACTTCAAAGCGAGTTCGACTTCTATCTTCTCCAAATGGTGTAATTGAGATTCAAATTCTGGATTTACCTGAACCAGTTACAGAACCTTGGGAAGTTCCTATAGATGTTGTCCCGGTGCAAAGCGAAAATGAGTTCCTATTCCATAAGACAACTATGCGCGAAATTTATGACGTAGCTAGGAGTCGTTTTCCTGACTCTCCAGATGTTTTGCTTTGGAATGAACGTGGAGAGCTAACTGAAACAACAACAGGAAATCTCGTGATGGAGATGGAAGGGAAACTACTTACTCCTCCTGTTATCTGCGGGTTGTTACCAGGTACTTTTAGGCGACAGTTAATTGCTGAAGGTGTAATCACCGAAAACGTTATTCATCGTTCTGATCTAAATAAGGCTTCATCACTTTGGATGATTAATTCTTTACGGGGCTGGGTTCCCTTGCGTTTTAATCAGAAGATCACACCGGTAAATCTTGAACAGACTCCTGAACAGGTTTACGAAATTTAACTCCTAAGATTTCCGACGCTTAACTTCTTCTAAGACTGCTGGTATGACTTGATGTAGATCTCCAATAACTGCATATCCCGCTTTAGCCACCATATTGGCTTCTGGATCAATATTTATAGCGAGAATATTTTTAGCAGCCATGGCGCCAACCCAGTGCTGAATCGCTCCTGAAATTCCATTCGCTATATATATCTGTGGGGCAATACGAGTACCAGTTTGTCCTACTTGATCAGAATGTGGTCTCCAACCATTATTTGTAACTGCGCGAGAGCAGCCAACCACTCCATTTAATTCTTCGGCTAGTTCTTCTAGCGGAGCAAAGGCTTCTGCTGAACCGACACCACGTCCACCACCAACCACTACCGGAGAAGTTGAAAGAGTGATTCCCTGAGTTAGGACTACCCGATCTGTAACGATGGTCTGAGTCACAGATTCTTCAAGTTCGGGAGTGAAAGATTCTTTTTGTCCTGGACTTGAAGAGTTGGTTTGCTCTGCTTCTATTCCATGGTGAGCCACTGTAAGTATCTTTACTTGATCTGTAGATAGTTCGCTATCTTCAAGTAGCGATCCGCCCCACTGGACTCGAGTCATCAGCCACGAAGAAGGATTGCCTGCATCTACTGTTAGGCAGTTGGCTACAAATGGCGCATCAAGGGTGGCTGCTAAGTGAGCTATTACTTCATTTCCGCGATCTGTTCCACATGCTAGAACTGCAATTGGGCTGGTTTCGTTAACTAACTGGACCAAAGATTCTCCCCACGCTGCTGGTCCATAGTCTGTTAACAGACTGTGCTCAACCATATAAATACTGTCCGCCCCGTATGAAGCTATAGAGGTTGAAGCATCGTCAGCGCCTTCTCCTATTAAGACACCGTTGCAAGTTACGCCAAGATCATTGGCAAGTCTCCGTCCAAATGTAAGAGCTTCCAGCGAAGCTTCGGCAAGTATGCCTCGATCGTGATCACAAAGAACTAGTACTGACATTTAAAGAACTCCAAGTTCTTGCAGTAGGTCAACCACTGCTGGTGCCGCTTCTGGACCTTTACCTAAAATGACAGTTTCTGAAACTTTCTCTTCCGGACGGTGAAGTCGTACTCGAGTTTGACCGCCTTGTTCTGAAGTCGGTTCAGTAACTTCAACTTCTGCTTTCTTTGAAGCTAGCCGGCCTTTCATCGTTGGATAACGAGGTAGATTTATTCCTTCTTTTATCCCTAAGATCGCTGGTGTCGGCATTTTATAGACTTCAAATCCTCCATCCATTTCACGTCGAGCAGTAACTGTGCCTTCACCCATTTCTATGCCTTTTATTCCGTTAACCATTGGACGGCTTAAAGCTTGAGCTACACGGACTCCGACTTGGAAGCCGCCAGAGTCTGCCGATTCATTTCCAAACAAAACAAGGTCAAATGGCTCGCTACCTTCTTCTAAGTCTTGAACTGCTTTTGTCAACGCGCTGGCAGTTCTTTGTGGATCCCAATCAGCTTCTACGACAGGAAGTAGCACAAAGTGATGTGCCCCTACACTCGCGGCGTAACGCAATTGTTCTTCTGCTTCAGCCGGTCCGAGAGTTAGAACAGTTACTTCTCCCCCATGGTTCTCAACAATCTGAACCGCTTCTTCAAGGGCACATTCTTCATGGGGACTTGTTGTAAAGCCTAGGTGAGCAGCATCGACGTCTTGCTCGTCTGCGGTTATGTTTATTCGCGCTCCAGGTGCTGGTACTCGTTTTACACAAACTAAAAGACGCATGAGCTGTTCCTTATGATTTCAGGCGTGAATCTTCTGAATCAAATACAGAACCTGTAGACCCAACTTTTACTGGGTAAAGCTCATTCATATACATAACTTGAAGATCTGTTCCTGGAACCGCCAGTTCAGTTGGTAAATAGGCCATCAGTAAGTGTTTACCAATTGATGGGCCATACCCAGCTGAAGTGACTCGACTTGCTCGCCCGTGTGAATCAACGATTCGTTCTCCGGCCATAGTCAAAATAGGTTCGTTTCCGCCTTGTGGGTGTCGCGAACGTCCCTTGCCATCGGTGAGATCTTCAACGGTGAGTGTGCACATCGCTACCTCAGGGTCTCCCTTTTCGCGAGCTGCGAGATATGCCTCTTTGCCTATGAAGTCTGCTGCTTTTACCTTAGGTCGAGCTAAGCCTGCTTCAAGTGGATTGTATTCACTCTCTAGTTCAGCCCCCATGAGTCGGTAACCTTTTTCAAGCCGGCCAGAAGATCCATAAACCCCACCGCCTGTCGCTCGGATACCTAGATCCGCTCCAGCTTTCATTAAGGCATCCCAGAGAGCAGGGCCATTATCCCAGTCAGTGTAAATTTCCCATCCAGTGTCGCCTACATAAGAAATACGGAATATGCGGCAAGGTAACCCAGCGATCTCTACTTCAACGATTGATCCATATGAGGACCCTTCTTGAGTGAGGTCATGGTCAGTTAATTGGGCCAAAGTGACTGGGGCGTTGGGTCCCCACAGACCGAGAGTGGTTATTTTGTGAGTTAGGTTCGTGAATTTGACTGATCCGTCTGTTGGCATATGTCGGTTGACCCAGAAAGAGTCGCGCCCTCCGTCAAATACTCCGGTGACTATGGCTACTTTGTCTTCGGCTAGGCGCATCATTGTTAAGTCAGAGTGGAAGCCTCCATCTTGATTTAGCCATGGGGTGTAAATTGATCGGCCTACTGGAACATCAACTTTGTTTACAGCGAGGTAGTCAGCGTATTCAACTGCTCCCTCTCCTTCGAGTGTGTAAATTTGGAAAGCGCTGAGATCTACTAACCCACAGTTTTCACGAAGGTTCAGATGTTCTCCAGTCGTGATAGGGCTCCACCAGCGGTTATCCCATTCGACTTCTCTTTCTTTTAGATCGTACCGATCTACTAGGTCTGCGTTTGCACCGTACCATTGTGGTCGTTCCCATGTTCTTGCTTGAAAGAACATGGCATCAAGATCTTCTTGTCGTGAAAAGTAAGGTCCGACGTCAATATTTCGTCGTCCTCCCCATTGCTCACTTGGATGAACTATCCCATATGTCTTGATGAAACTTTCGTCAGCGCGAGACCAGATATGATCTTCGGAGCGTTCACCGTCATAGAAGCGAGCGATATCTGCACCGTGTACATCAATTACCCGTGGATATCCGTAGGTCATCCATTCGGCTACAACTTGAGCCATTCCTGGTCCCTCTTTTACCCAAACAGCTGCAGCGGACCAAAGATTTCTCACTTCTGTAGTTTCACCAAGGCATGGCATACCATCAGGAGTGAGGGAAAGAAGTCCATTTATGGCGTATTTAATTTCGGCGTCGCCAAGCATGTCCATTAGTTCAATTGCTGTTTCCATCTGATCATCAAAATCGTCTGGGGTAAACGGCATCTCTGTTGGAGATAGCGCTGCTTCTTCGTTTGAAGGAATCGTGTCTGGATGATGAATGATGGCGCGATGACCATAGGAACCAACTTCCATTGATCCTGATGATTGTCGTTCATAACAAAAAGTGTCCATGTCGCGAACAATCGGATACCCGATTTCATTATTTGTTTCAGCCAAAATATCCATAGGGCCCACATCAGCCATTTGGTGAACTACGGGAGCTAAAGGAATGGTTGCTCCTGCCATGTTCGCTATACGGTTTGACCATACTCCGCATGCAATAACGACGTATTCTGTTTCAATTCTTCCTTTATCGGTAACTACTGCTTCAACTTGAGTTATCCCGCCAGGTTGTTCAGAGGTTTCAACGTCTAAAACTTCAGTGTTAGCAAAAACCTGACATCCTGCTGTCTCTACAGCCTCTTTCCGCATGACAGTTCCTGTTTCTAACGAATCAACTACTGAAACGGTTGGGCAATAGAAACCACCAAGAATGACGTCATCATTTACGAAAGGAACGAGTTCTTTAACTTCTGCAGGAGAAAGTAGATGAGCCTCAATGCCCCAAGCTTTTGCCGACGTCATACGGCGGTTGAGTTCTTCCATGCGCTCTTCTGTACGTGCCACTTCGATGCCGCCAGAATCAACTGAAAGGCTTAAATCTCGGTACTGGTTCGCGCTTTGTTCTCCGAGTAAAGCCATTTCTTTGTTGTGGTCAACAGGAAAAATGAAATTAGAAGCATGACCTGTAGAACCACCAGGGTTTGGCAGCGGTCCTTTGTCTAAAAGAACGATATCTTCCCAACCTAATCGGGCAAGGTGTCCCACGAGACAGTTACCAACGATGCCTGCTCCGATAACCACTACTTTGGCTTTGGTAGGAAACTCACTCATCTTTTTCTCCTATTCGAGCGAAGTTACTTCTTCGGGATAGAGCATCAAATACGTTCTAACCACGAATTTGGATCATACCTAACCCACAAGAAAGTCAACCCAAAAGAAGTAACACATTTATTTTATTTAGTGCCTAAAAGAATCAACCTGTGACGATGAGAGAGAGGGATGCCACAGTGCCCGCTAAACCGATCCATTGCCAAGAACGCAGATTTTCTTTCCGAAAGAAATAGCCACATATGACAGTGACTGCGGCGTATTGAGTTCCAACGGCTGCTACTGGTGCTAAATCTCCATGTTGGAGTCCATATAAAAATGCCAGAGCTCCGACACTGGCGAAAAGTGCGCCAAGAGAAGAAATCCAAACAGCATTTTTTGTAGGAAACACTTTGCGTCCTTGACGCAAACTGAATCCTGCGAATATTAAAAACCCAACCATGCGTTGAGATACCGCAGACCAGAATCCGCTCTCAGCACTAATTTGATCAAGGGTCACGAATAAGAACCCGTAACTAAGCCCAGCTATAACACTAAACCCAATACCACGTCGTAAATTTCCGGCAAATAACGGATTGAACGAAATAAGTAATACTGAAACAATTCCAATTACGATTCCAACCAAAATTTGGTTTGAGGGTATCTGGCCAAAAGTTAAATCAAATCCAACCGGAACCACTACTGCTAAGACTGCGGCTGGAGGGCCAACCACACCGGCACTTGCTGCTTGATAACCGAGGTAAAGCGTTCCGATTGCAGACACGGCAATCAATCCACTTAAAGCACCAACTATCAGATCCCCGGAACGCCACTCTCCTCCAAACCACCAGACAGCTAATAAAGCACAAATAAAGTTTCCAAAGAAAAAAACTCCTAATGCTTGTGATATAAAACTTCGATCGGCTGACCCTCGGGTTACATGATCTCCTACTCCTACTCCCAGTGCTGCGATTACTCCATATATTGCTGACATACAAAACCTGATAGTTCTTTGTTGGTTCGGTTAGGGAGTAAACCCCAAAGCTTCTGAGATGGAAGCAGCAGTCTGAACTACGCGTTTAGCGATCACTTTTTCCATCTCCTCAGAGGGAAAACGGTAGGAGGGACCATGGCTGTGTAAAGCGCCTAGTACTGAGCCGGTGTGATTAAAGACTGGTGCTGCGATTGAATTTATTCCCTCAGAAAACTCCTCGAAGAGCCACACATAACCTTTTTCTCTTGCTTCAAAAATGCGTTGACGTATTTCCGAAGGTGAAATAACAGTTTGTGCAGTAAATCGGTCTAATGGATGACGTAAAAAAGCTTCAACCGCATCATCAGGCCAATGAGCTAAAAAGATAATTCCTGAAGGAACAATGTGCATAGGAAGACTTGTACCCGTCCAATCACGAATTTGTACTGGATGCGGAGAGTCAATCTCTCCGATGTAATGCACGTCATGACCTGCTGGGATCGCAAGACCTGCTGCCTCTCCAAGTATTTCTACAAGCCCTCGTAAATGAGGTTGTGCTGCCGTAAGTAGCCTCTGGGTGGGATTTACGCTAGAAGCCATAGTCACAATTGATGGGCCTATACGATAAATGGACTTTCCACCCTCGCGTTCTACGACGTCTAATTTTTCAAGGGAATAAAGAAGCCGAGCTACGGTGCTTGTCGGCAGGCCAGTACTACGAGACAATTCACTGATTCCAGATGGATTTCTTGAAATCTCATTCAAGATGTCAAAAGCTCGTCCGATACTCTGAACAACCTTCATATGGTATTTCACCTCCAAATTACTTAAATCGTACTTTCCACCATACGGGAAGTGCACAAAGAATGGTGGACTCATTGATTAGTTGTCAGTAGAGTTTCCTCATATAGACCTTTCCCACTTTATGGGATGATTTGGTCTAGTGGTTCTAAATAAAGTAAAACTAAGAAGTCACATTCACCTACAAGGTCACAAATCAAATACTCGGAATAAGGGGAATCCCGATAATGACAGAAGAACAGCCAGAAGAAGAGATAATTCTCGCAGACCTTTCTGATGAGGATCTCGTTGTGCAAATGCATGATGACCTCTACGACGGATTAAGGGAAGAAATTGTTGAAGGAACTAATATTTTGCTTGAACGCGGATGGAGTCCTTCAGATATCCTGAACAACGCCTTAGTAGAAGGCATGCGGATTGTAGGTATTGATTTCCGCGACGGGATTTTATTTGTCCCTGAAGTTCTCCTTTCCGCCAACGCTATGAAAGCAGGAATGGAAATATTACGTCCTCTGTTGGCTGAAACTGGAGCTGAACCCGTTGGAAAAGTCGTCATTGGAACCGTTAAAGGTGACATTCATGACATCGGAAAGAATTTAGTAGGGATGATGCTTGAAGGAGCTGGATTCGAAGTTATTGACTTAGGTATCAATACAGATGTTGAAGAATTCTTGGGGGCTCTTGATGAGCACAAACCTGACCTTCTTGGAATGTCGGCTCTATTGACCACCACAATGCCGTACATGAAAGTTGTTATTGACACACTTATAGAGAAGAGCCTCAGAGAGGAATACATGGTTATCGTCGGTGGAGCCCCTCTGAATGAAGAATTCGGAGAAGCGATCGGGGCTGATGCGTATTGTCGAGATGCTGCTGTGGCTGCTGAAACAGCACAACGTCTAGTAGCCGAACGACGTGCCTCTACCGCTTAACTATTTTTAATGGTTTCGGAAACTATGCCAGACTCTGATACCACATCTCGAACTCTTGTAGTTGCTTGCGGAGCACTAGCAAGAGAACTACTTGAATTAGTAAAAATCAATGGTTTGAAAGCTATTGATATTGAATGTCTACCTGCCTCGTATCATAACTCTCCTGAACTGATCCCTGAAGCTGTTAGACAGCGAGTAACTCAGGCAAAGAACAGCTACAAAAGCATCTACGTTGGCTATGCCGATTGCGGTACAGGTGGACTTCTAGACAAGGTTTGTGAGGAACTTCAGGTAGAGCGTCTTCCTGGAGCTCATTGTTATGAATTTTTTGCTGGCAGTGAGCATTTTGCTGAAATACAGGATGCTGAAATTGGAACCTTCTATCTCACTGACTATCTAACGCGACATTTTGATCGCTTAGTCGTCAAGGCCCTCTGGCTTGATCGACACCCTGAGTTACTAAAGGATTATTTTGGCTCCTACACTCGTCTCGTTTATTTAGCTCAAACCAATGACCCTGAAATTGAGAAGAAGGCACGTGATGCCGCAGAACGTCTCGGGCTTAATTTTGAGACCTTTCATACGGGCTACGGAGATCTAGGTTCAAATATTATTAATTTAGAACCGCCCACCAGACAACGATCAACTGGAATTTCCTGATATGGCTTCTTCACTTATAACAATTTATTGGCGTGATATACCTGCACAAATTACAGCTCAGAGTGGGCGAATCAGAGAAAAAGCATTATTGGACTCTCGATTTCAATTAGCAATCGATCAAGCCGCCATGGTCGCTGGATTATCTTCAACAGATGACTACGTCAGACAATGGCGGAGAGAGGCACAGGAATGTGGACCTGATCTTGCTGCTGCAGTAGCGGAAGAAATTACGAAAATTGAAGTGGCTTACCCGCCTGAACGTGTAAAAAATCTCGTACGCTCCGGAGGCGTCGAATCATCAAGCGACAAATAGCCGTTAGGAGAAACTAATGACCGACACCCTTTTAAGCTCCGCAACTAAAGAGTTAACGATTGGCTTTGGCCGCCCATTCGTCATGATAGGTGAACGTATAAACCCAACTGGGCGAAAGCTTCTCGCAGAAGAAATGAAAGCCGGCGACTTTAGCCGGGTCGAAGCTGATGCGATTGCTCAAGTGGAAGCAGGTGCACAAATGCTGGACGTGAATGCTGGAATTCCTTTAGCTGATGAACCTGCCCTGCTTTCTAAAGCAATTGAATTAGTCCAATCTGTTACTGATGTTCCGTTATCAATTGATTCTTCGATTATTGAAGCTTTAGAAGCCGGGCTATCTGTTTATAAAGGCAAGGCTCTCGTTAACTCCGTAACTGGAGAAGAGGCAGTAATGGAGAGGGTGTTACCGCTTGTCGCAAAATATGGGGCTGCAGTAGTTGCTATATCAAATGATGACACCGGTATTTCTGAAGATCCCGATGTTCGATTCAACGTTGCTCAGAGCATTGTCCAACGGGCTTCTGACTACGGAATTCCTGCCGAAGACGTAGTGGTAGATCCATTAGTAATGCCTATTGGGGCAATGGGTACTGCTGGTCAACAGGTGTTCGCACTAGTCCGTCGTTTACGTGATGAACTAAAAGTAAATACCACATGTGGAGCTTCAAACATAAGTTTTGGCTTGCCGAATCGTCATGCTGTAACTGGTACTTTTATCGCTATGGCTATCAGCCACGGTATGACTTCCGCCATCATGAATCCCCTTCATGCTGAGGTAAAAACTGCAATTCAAGGTGCGGATGTTCTCATAGGAGCTGACACTGATTGTGCAAAGTGGATTAGAGACAATAGAGACCCTGCTTCTCCTACCCGTGAACGACGTGGTGGCCGTCGTCGCCCGAGTAATTAGTTTGAGTTCTACTCATGATCGCTCTTTGCTATGAGTGAAAAGAATCTTGTCTTTTTTACTCCCTCTGGGCTAAGGGGAGAATTTACAGATGGAACAACCGTTCTTGATGCAGCAAGACAACTTGGTGTTGATCTTGATTCCGTTTGTGGTGGGCGCGGAATTTGTGGCCGTTGCCAAGTCCAGCCGATGTTTGGTGAATTTGCCAAACACGGTATTTCTTCCGAAAAGGATGGACTTTCACCACTAGGAGGTAAAGAAACTTCCTATAAAGGAAGACGCCCACTTGGAGAAGTAAATCGTTTAGGTTGTTCTGCCATCATTTATGGTGACCTGATCATTGACGTTCCTGAAGAAAGTCAAGTACACCGGCAGATCATCAGAAAAGACATTGATTTAGGTGAAATCATTCTCGACCCCGTTTTCAAGTTATGTCTAATTGAGGTGGAAATAGATGAGGCCTCTGACTTCGAAAAAAAAGTCCTTGGAGCTTTAGCCGATCAGTGGAATTTAGAGAACCTGACTCTAGAGAGTGAGACGTCCCTGATGGGCCATGAGAAACAAAGTAACTCCACAACTCTAACTGTAGGTATCCGAGATCAAGAAAAAGTTGTCGCTGTATGGTCCGGATTACAAGAGCGAGTTCTGGGGATAGGTATTGACATAGGGTCAACAACTATTGCCGGTCATCTTTGTGATTTGACTTCTGGAGCTGTTTTGGCTACTGCAGGAATCATGAACCCACAAATTCGTTTTGGTGAAGATTTAATGAGTCGAGTTTCGTACGCGATGATGAATCCTGGTGGCGAAACTGAGATGACCGAAGCTGTTCGCGAAGTTTTAGATTCTTTAATTGGAGAGCTCTGCGAAGAAGGTGAAGCACAAAGAGAAGAAATCTTAGAGATCACTATTGTAGGCAATCCAGTAATGCATCATCTTTTTCTTGGGCTTGACCCGATACCTCTTGGGCAGGCCCCTTTTGTTCTAGGGCTTAAAGATGCCGCAGATTTCTATGCAGACGAATTAGGTCTTTCTTGCCATCCTGCATCCCGAGTGCATGTTCTTCCTTGCATCGCAGGACATGTCGGAGCTGATACCGCAGCAGTAGTACTAGCGACTCGCCTAGAAAACTACGAACAAAATGAAATAATTGCCGTCGTTGATGTGGGGACCAACGCTGAAATTGTTCTTTCAGGGAAGAACCGTGTTCTCGCCGCTTCTAGCCCAACAGGTCCTGCATTTGAAGGAGCCCAAATTAGTGCCGGGCAACGAGCAACACCAGGAGCAATTGAAAGAGTCCGAATAGATCCAGAAACTGGAGAGCCTCGTATCAAAGTACTAGGAGTGGATGAATGGTCAGATGAAACAGGATTCGCTAAAGCCGTCTCAGCTACAGGGGTTACTGGAATTTGTGGATCAGGAATTATTGAAGTTGTCGCAGAAATGTACCTTTCAAGGTTGATAAGTGAAGATGGAATCATAGGAGGGCCAGAATCTTTACCTTCTCCTCGATTACGACCTAATGAAAGGACTGTTCAGTATCTTCTCTATGGATCTGGCGAAGACGACTCTTCTATTTTCATTACTCAAAATGACATCCGCGCTATTCAACTAGCTAAAGCTGCTCTTTACGCTGGTATTCGGTTACTCATGGATCATCTTGAAGTTAAAAAAATTGACCATATTCATCTTGCCGGAGCTTTTGGCAGTCATATAGACACCATTTATGCCACAGTCTTGGGTTTGATTCCTGACTGTGATCAAGATCATGTCAAAGCAGTTGGTAATGCGGCGGGTACTGGTGCTGTGATTGCCCTACTCTCCGGCCAAGAGCGGCAAAAGATTCAAGACGTTGTTGATCAAATTGAGAAAGTTGAAACAGCTACTGAACCTGATTTCCAAAAACACTTTGTTGAAGCTATGGCTATACCTCATCTATCTGCTGAGTACCCCGAACTATCAAAAGTGGTTACATTGCCAGAGAGAGAAATGAAATCTTCTGAGAGTCAAAGCCCGAGGCGGCGACGTAACCGCAGTACTCGTGAAAGGAATTAAAAATGAGTGATACTCCTAGGCGAAGATCAGGAGGTCGTTCTGCTCGACAGTCAATTCGAAAGAACGCCGCTCAAGAAACCAGCTCTTATCTCACAAGATCCATAAGCCCAATGGAGGTTGTCTCTGATGAAGGATTATCAACAATTGAGTACAATGCTGACACGATTTTGGAAGAGATCGGGATGGATTTCAGCGACTACCCATCAGCTCTAGATCTATTTAAAAATGCTGGAGCTCAAATTGACGGGGAAAGAGTTCGTTTTCCACGGGGTCTGTGTCGTGAAATTGTCACCAGTTCTGCTCCTTCTACTTACACCCATCATGCTAAAAACCCAAATAGGTCTGTTGAAATCGGTGGAAATTCCATGGTGTTTGTTCCTGCTTATGGGTCTCCTTTCGTTCGTGATCTTGATCATGGACGGAGATACGCGACGATTGAAGATTTCAATAATTTCGTGAAGTTGGCCTACATGAATCCACACATGCATTTATCAGGTGGCACCGTTTGCGAGCCAGTTGATGTACCGGTGGCTCATCGTCATCTTGACATGATTTATGCTCATCTCCGTTATAGCGATAAACCATTTATGGGCTCTGTCACTGCGGCAGAACGGGCACAAGACTCTATTGATATGGCCAAACTAGTTTTCGGTGCTCAATTTGTTGAAGAGAACACGGTGATGACGAGTTTGATAAATGCTAATTCTCCTATGGCATGGGATGCCACAATGCTTGGAGCCGCTGAGACCTACGCCAAGAGCATGCAGGCAACCATGATTAGTCCATTTATTCTCGCCGGAGCTATGGCACCCGTAACCGTAGCTGGAGTGGCTTCACAAACTCTGGCTGAAGCTCTTGCCGGTATGACTTTCGTTCAACTTGTGAAGCCAGGAGCTCCAGTGATTTTTGGGTCCTTCGCTTCTTCTATGTCGATGCAAACTGGCGCACCTACTTTTGGCACGCCGGAGCCTGCTCTAGTCCTTTACACCGTCGCTTCACTAGCGAGACGATTAGGGGTCCCGTTTAGATCGGGAGGAAATTTGTGCGCTTCGAAAATACCTGATGCTCAAGCTGCTTCTGAAAGTATGTCAACCATGCTTCCAGCAGTGAACGCTGGAGCCAACTTCATACTCCACTCTGCAGGCTGGCTTGAAGGTGGTTTAACGATGGGTTACGAAAAATTTATTATTGATGCAGATCAATGTGGCCTCTTGGCAAAATTTGTTTCTGGAGTTGATCTTTCTGAAAATGGACAAGCCATGGACGCCATACGGGAAACTGGACCAGGACAACATTTCTTAGGATCTGCACACACCTACAACAATTTTGAAACTGCTTTCGCACGGTCGGAAATAGCGAACAATGACAGTTTTGAACAATGGGAAGAAGATGGCAGCCTTGACGCAGCGCAACGAGCTAACAAAATATGGAAAGAAACACTGGCAATTTACGAAGCTCCCGAGATGGATCCGGAAATTGATCAGAAACTTCTTGACTTCATAACTATCCGTAAAAAAGAAATTCCAGATACCTTTGAATAAACTTTTATCCCACCATGCGGAAAGCCCATCCCACATGGTAGTAAAATCCTGAATGTTTGAAATAAACTTAATAAATCTCAACTAAAAGACTACCCACCTAATAGAAACTTGGAGAATGAACCGTGTCATTCCTTTCTGATTTAGAAATAGCCCGATCCGCAAAATTGCGTCCACTAAACGATGTTGCGGCTGATGCTGGAATCCCGTCAGAGTACCTTGAGCTCTATGGAGAAGGTGCAGCCAAGATAAAACTTGAAGCCATAGAAGCAATGAATAACCGAGATAAAGCGCGATACGTCGTAGTCTCCGCCATTACCCCAACCCCGCTAGGTGAAGGAAAAACAACAACTGTTGTGGGGTTAGGACAAGGGTTCAGCCATATTGGCAAAAAAGCAACAATCGCCATACGTCAACCGTCAATGGGTCCTACTTTCGGAATTAAAGGAGGTGCAGCTGGTGGCGGTTACAGCCAAGTGGTGCCGATGGAGTTACTTAATCTGCATCTAACTGGAGATATGCATGCAGTTACGGCAGCAAACAACATGTGCTCAGCGATGCTTGATGCACACTTATTTCACGGGAACAAATGTGACCTAGACCTCACTAATATTACTTGGCGAAGAGTGCTTGATATTAATGAACGTGCTCTTCGAAATGTAATTGTTGGCTTAGGTGGACGCCTTGACGGAGTTCCCAGAGAAACCGGATTTGATATAACTGCTGCTTCTGAAGTTATGGCGGCTCTCGCTCTTTGCACATCTCTTCAAGACCTCCGAGTGCGAATGGGAAGAATAGTTGTGGGTTACGACAAATCTGGTAACCCGGTAACGGCTGAAGATTTAGAAGTCGCTGGAGCTATGACAGTTCTTTTACGTGAAGCAATAAAACCCAACCTGATGCAAACTCTTGAAGGTACCCCAGCTTTGGTTCATTGTGGTCCTTTCGGAAACATTGCAACTGGGAACTCTTCAATTGTTGCTGATCAAATTGGTATCCACACCGGAGACTTCCTCTTAACTGAAGCGGGGTTCGGAGCAGACATGGGAGCTGAACGTTTCTTCAATATTAAATGCCGATACTCAGGGATGAGTCCAGATGCCGCAGTGCTTGTAGCGACCGTACGCGGCCTCAAAGCACATTCAGGTAATCATAAAATCGTCGCAGGCAAGCCTTTACCTGATGCGATCCTTGAAGAAAATCCTGATGAGGTCCACGAAGGCGGAGCAAACCTAAGAAAACAACTTGAAAATATGCAGATCCACGGCGTATCTCCGGTCGTTGGCGTAAATGTATTTCCTGGCGACCATGAGGGAGACATTAAAGCTATTGAAGAAATTGCTGAAGAATACGGTGCTCGAGTGGCCACCACAACTCATTTTGCAGAAGGTGGAAAAGGAGCAGCACTGCTTGCAGAGGCAATAGCTGAAGCCGCAGAAGAACCTTCTGAATTTAAAGTTCTCTACCCTGATGAAATGCCACTAAGGGAAAAAATTCAAACAGTCGCTCAAAAAATATATGGCGCAGACGGGGTTGATTTCTCCACTCAAGCCAACAAGCAGATCGATACCTATGAAGCCAACGGGTTTGGGGACCTTCCAGTTTGTATAGCGAAAACGCATCTTTCAATCAGTTCAATCGCTTCCCTTAAAGGGGCTCCTACAGGGTGGACTCTTCCTGTCAGAGAGGTCCGCGCTTCAGTTGGAGCAGGCTTCGTTTACCCAATCTGTGGCGATATGAGAACTATGCCTGGCCTAGGAGCAAAACCTGCAGCCGCCTCAATTGACATTGATGAGTCTGGCGAGATAGTTGGACTTAGTTAGGTCTCGTTTCATGAATTCTTTATTCAGACCTCTTAGTTCCCCCGTAAATAAAGTTATTCAACAGCAGTTACTTGAAGGTATGACCTATGAACTCATACCACTTAAGAATGTCCATGATCAATCTGATTTTCTTCCAGCAAACTCAACTATGTCCGTAACTTGTTCGCCTGCGAAAACCATTGATGACACACTCGACCTTTGCGAAATTTTTTCTACAAAAGGCCATACCACCATCCCTCATTTCGCTGCTCGTATGGTTGAAAGCGAAGAACATATTGATCGAATAGTGAATCGGATAAAAGAACAAGGAATCCGAACAATTTTCATTATTGGAGGTGACGCTGACCAACGGGGACCCTTTTATGATGCGGCAAGCTTTCTTCGATCTCTTCTTGAAAGAAAACCAGATATAGATACTGTTGGAATAGGGTCTTATCCCGACGGTCATGCTGATATACCTGAGTCTTCACTAGATGAGGCTCTACTCGAAAAACAAGAACTCATTCTTGGAGCCGGATATGAGGGATACATTGCGACACAGATGTGTTTCGACGCCAATAAAATCGCTGAATGGCTAAGCAAAAAACGACAAACAGGAATTTCTTTACCGTGTCACTTAGGGGTTCCTGGTGCTGTTGATACGAAGAGGTTGCTATCAATTTCTTTACGTCTAGGTATTGGGCATTCAACTAGTTTTCTGAAAAAAAATCGAACCACAGTTTTTCGCCTTTTATCTCCAGGAAAATATGATCCAAACAAATTATTGGCACCTCTATCCAATCAAGCGAATGAACTCAAAATCAAAGGGATCCACTGTTTTACTTTCAATTCAGTAGACACAACTGAAGAGTGGCGTAAAAAAGCATTAAAAAAGATCTCTTCTTGAACCCCGCCTAGCCTCAGAATCGCTTCTAGTTATACGCTCAACGTTATGACAGATTTAGATACACCTCCGATGTGGAATCCATTTGATAAAGAATTTGCCATTAACCCTTATCCCACTTATGCACGCTTACGGCAAGAGGATCCAATTCATCGCACCGCAAACAATCTTTTATTAGTTTCTCGTTACAACGATGCATTTCAAGTTCTCCGCGACCCCACTACGTCAATGCAGGGACGACGAGACGCTCAAACTGTGCCAGAACATATGCAACCCTTAGTGGAAAGAGCTGAAGGTCGTGGGCCTTCTCTTCTCGGTCTTGACCCGCCAGACCACACCCGTCTTAGAGGTTTAGTTCAACGTACTTTTACTCCAAGATCTATTTCACGCATGCGTAAACAAACCACAGCCATAGTTAATGACTTACTTGAAGAACTCGCAGAAGTTAAAGAGATAGATCTCATCAGCCAATATGCATTTGTTATCCCTTTTGCGGTAATCCATCAAATGCTTGGTTTGCCTGATACTGATATGACTATGGTAAGAGAGTGGTCTCAAGCCCTCAGTAAGACCCTTGAACCTTTCTTAACCCCAGAAGAAGTAAATGACGCCGTCACCGGTGGACTACATATGGATGAGTATCTTGGGGATGCTATAGCCCATAAAAGAAAGCATCCAAAAGACGACCTTCTTACTGCTCTTATTGAAGCCGAAGAAGAGGAAGACAGGCTTTCCGAAGATGAACTTCGCTCAATGACTGGCCTCTTGTTCATTGCTGGACATGAGACAACTGTCAACCTGATTGGGAACGGAACTCATGCTTTGTTGAATAATCCAGATCAACTTCAAATAATTCGAGAAGACGAGTCTGTAGACGGAACTATGGTTGAAGAGCTTCTCCGTTATGACAGCCCGGTTCAAAATTCCGGGAGAACACTCACCCAGGACACAATAGTTGGTGGAGTAGAAATTGCAGCTGGGGAAACGATACTTACCTCTCTTGGTAGCGCGAACCATGACGAAATTTTCTGGGGACCTACTGCCGGAGAACTAGACGTCAGACGAAAAGATGCTTCACGTCATCTTTCTTTCGGAAATGGGATTCATCACTGTTTAGGAGCAGCTTTAGCCAGAATGGAAGGAGAGATCGCTGTAGCTAGTTTGGCTCGACGTTTCCCTGATCTTGATTTCAACGGCGAACCGACTTATAACGGTCGAGTTATTCTTCGCGGTCGAGAAACTTTCCCTGTTAATTTAGGCTCGCCTGCTTGAGTTCTTCCCGAGAGGGGCAAGCCACTCTTGAAAAGAGAGCTCCAGCGAAGAACGTGCATGCCATAAATATCCATGCGTAACGAAATGACTCGAGTTGCCCCCGGTTTACTGTGGTGGATGCAATAGTCACGGCAATAGCAACTCCAGCGGCAAATCCTATTGAAGACCCTGTTCTAAGCGTTGCGCTTGCAGTAGCAAACCGATTCTCTGAAACAAGCTTCAATCCCATAGAGCTAAAGGTTGCAAATGAACATGCCACCGCGACACCGAGTAGCAGATGAGCAGGTAAAACCGAGGCAAGATAGTTGCTTTCATTCCCTACAGTGAGTAAAAGCCACGAAATGCTAAATGCCCCTGACAACCCACCAATAACTACAAGCGTTCTGTGCCCTACCTTGTCTGCAATAGAGCCCACTGGTCCACCTAAGATCGCCGCAAGGGAAGGCCCTGCTACCACTCCGAAACCTGCCGCCAAAGGAGACCACCCCCAAAGATCTTGAAGTAAGAGAGTATTGAAAAGAACAGTAGCTATGAATGCTGTTGAGAAAAGAGTTTGTCCCACTGCAGCAGACCAAAAAGCACGCAAACGAAACAAGTTGAGATCGAGTAGTGGATAGGGATGCACAGATGACCGGTAGACCAGAAGGCCTAATAGTAGAAGGCCTGCAATGAAAATTAATATTGTCACTAAAGAGGCATACCCCCACTCTGGTCCTTGAACAACACTTAGTAAAATCAGCGCTATCCCAAGTGTCCCCGCCGGAACTCCAACCAGATCAAACCGTCGTTCTGCATTTGGATCTTTCGATTCATTGACGAACCTAGGCGTGAGAACAAAGATCACCAATCCGATAGGTACGTTAACGAAAAAGATCCAACGCCAATTAAGTAAGTCAAGCAGGATTGCTCCCATCGTGGGACCAACTGCTGCACCAAGAGCGGCTGATGCCCCCCATATCCCAATCACAGTTGAATGCCGTGATGCAGGAAATTCTGGCAAAATCATCGAAAGCGAAGCAGGGCTTAGAATGGAAGACCCAATACCTTGCAGGACTCGTGCGGCTATTAAAAGTCCAGGAGTTGGAGCGATTCCAGAGAGAAATGACCCGAGCATAAAAACAGCGACACCAATCAAAAAGAATTTTCTTCGTCCGCGCTGATCGGCTAACCGTCCAGAAATAAGCAGAAAAGCACCTACCGCCACTGAGTAACCGGACAGAACCCAGGAGAGACCGGCAGCTGAAGCGCCTAAATCTCTTTTAATTGAAGGAAAAGCGACATTAACTATTGAGACATCTATGACCGTCAACAAAGATGCGAGTGTGGCGACGCTTAGAGCAAGCCAAGCTCGGCGTTCCACTTTTTGTGAAGGCGACAACTTGTCTTCTTGTGGCCTTTCACTCATCCCAAGAGACTAGGCGTTAATACTTCAAATTGGTCAGACGGGCTTATCGACGATAAACATAGCGTCTGGTTGATTCAGGCCATCCTGCCCAAACCTGATGCTTAAAAAATTGATAAGAGGGGCCAACTCCAAAAGCGAAAATCAGAGTACCAATTCCATATGAGCCGCCGAGTAAGACGCCACCTACGAATATGGCCGCTTCTATGACAGTTCTTGCTTTGGCAACCCCTTGCCCACGCTCAATCAAAGCGGTCATTAGTCCATCTCGTGGACCAACTCCTAAACCAGCTCCAAGATAAAACATAGAACCAAGTCCGACCACTATCGGAGAGGCACTTGTCATCATTAGACGAATGATGAACGATTCAGGTGTTTCTACAAATCTCATAACAAGATCAAGCACCAGTCCAATAATTACTACATTTGCTATTGTTGCCGGCCCTAAAGGTTGGCGGAAAAGAAATAAAAAAACAAGTAGGAGCGCCCCTAGGGAAATGATGATGGTTCCGGGAGAACGGTTTAAGTGATTAGCTAAACCGTCGTGTAGGACGTCCCAAGGGCCTACACCTAGGTCTGCCAAAAATAGTAAAGCGAGCCCGCATCCAAAAATGACGAGCCCGCTCACCGTTGCTGCTCCCCTTTTCATAGTTTCTCTTTGTGGGAGAAACTTATAAATGAAGCGGGTAAGCATCATATGAACCTATAGGGCGGTCAGTTAAAAACTGACCGCCCTATTAATAAAGATGACTATTCGCCACCTTCGTTTAAGGTCACAGTAGCTCTGGTCCAATCGCTACCTGTAGTGCTAATGCCTTTGTCATCAAGAATGCCATTTGCTGCTTCAGCATATTCATTGGTGTAAGCACCATCACCTGGTGCGGCAGCAAGAATTCCTTCTGCTGTAGCTACATCAATAGTTTGAGCCCAAAGATCAGCATCAATCATTCCTACTCCACCTTCAGATGGCCATATGAGCGCATTAATTTCGTTCATTTGCCATGTTTGATGTGAAGCGCCAAGTGCTGAACCATTGTTCAATACATGTTCAACACATTCGGCTGCATTGTCTCTACAGTGAGCCCAGCCTTCAAGGGAAGCCGCTACGAAACGGGTGGTTATATCCGCATAAGCATCATCGGATGCTAGACGATCTCCGTCAGCCCAGATGGCGTCTTGAAGCATTGCTGTTCCTACGTCATTCCAGTTAATAACTGTCATGTCGTCGGCAGTGTAAAGTTCTCCCGTGTCTGGGTTCACTGCTTCTAAGACCTGTGCATATTCGTTATAAATCATGGCTTGAACGGCATCCATTTCACCTTCAAGTAAGCCCAGCATGTCAAAACCTTGTCCAACTAGGTTGAAGTCAGTAGCAGGATCTAGACCTGCACGATGAGCTCCAGCAAGGAGTTCGAACTCATTGCCCCAGCCCCAGTTACCGACAGTTTTTCCTGCTAAGTCAGCTGGTCCATTAATACCGGAATCCGCCCAAGAAACTTGGAGCGTTCCAGAGCGCTGGAATACTTGACCTACGTTCACTAAATTCATGCCTTCTTCAAGTGAGACAAGAACTTTAGGAACCCAAGAAATAGCAAAGTCTGCTGCTCCAGACGCAAGTTGTTGCTGGGGTACAATGTCCACGCCACCTTCCATGATGGTTACATCCAGACAATAATTGTCATATATGCCTCCATCTTCGGCTGCGTAATAGCCAGCAAATTGTGCCTGAGCAAACCATTGCAATTGCAATGTCACGCTGTCAACAGAGTCACAGTCCCCTGTACCAACTGATGCTTCATCAGAACCACAACTGGTCATGAACAGTGTTACTGCTGTTAACAACGCAAAAGCTTGCATTGTTTTTTTCAGTTTCATTGTTTCTCCTTATTCTATTTTTTTGTTGTTTCTTCAAGTTGTACCGCCGATTTCCACGGGGTACTTACCCTCTCTATGAGAAGTGCTCCTACAAACAGTGATAGTCCAAAAGCGGACGCTACTGCAATAGCGGCCCACGCGACGTCATAGCGAGCCAATCCTGCATTCCAAGTAATAACATAGCCGACACGATCTTGTGGCCCTCCAAAATATTCAGCAACAATGGCAGCTATAACAGATAATGGAGCGACCACGCGGAGAGCATTGGCGAAAAATGGTAAGGCATTTGGTATACGGACCTCTCTTAATATTGTCCAATCTCCTGCTGCATAAGATCTCATAAGTTCAATCTCGTTAACATGTACTTCAGTTAATCCCTTTGCTGTATTGATGAAAACTGGGAAAAAGACCACTGTCGCGACTACTAACTGGTTACTTACAGAACCCGTGACTCCAAACCAGGCATTAAATATTGGCGCTAATGCAACAATTGGTGTCGCATTTATTGCTACAGCCAGCGGGGTGAGACCTTCATTAAAAAATCTAAATAAAGTTGCGAAAAAGGCGAATGCCACTCCAGTGACTATTCCGATCGCAAGACCTCCTAAAGAAATTTTTCCTGTTTCCCAACTGGCGTGACGTAACACTTCCCAATTTTCTAGAAGTTCAACCCATATAGATGAAGGCTTAGGTAAAAGGAATTCTTGTATTTTAAAAAGTACGACTGCGCTTTCCCAAAGCGCGAGTATTCCAATACCAATAACTACTGGGGGCCAAAGAACTGATGCTCGACTTTTGAAAGTGGCTAGATTCACTCTTGTTCCTCTACCGCTCGAAGTGCTTCGCGAATTTCTGTGGCTGCTGCAAAGAATTTGGGATCTTGCCGTGTGCTTTCAGTTCTCTGCCCTAAGTCAACGTCTATAACTGAGTGAACCTGTCCTGGGCGAGGAGAAAGAACGACTACACGATTTGAGAGAAAAGCAGCCTCAGGTATTGAGTGAGTCACAAACACCACCGTTGTACCGGTTTCTTCCCATATTCTCAATAACTCAATCTGCATATGTTCACGAGTCATTTCATCAAGAGCACCAAACGGTTCATCCATAAGAAGAAGTTTTGGTTTGAATGACAACGCTCTCGCAATAGAAACTCTTTGCTGCATGCCTCCAGATAGCTGCCGTGGGTAATAACCTCCAAAATCAGGGAGTTTTACAAGGTCAAGCATTTCTTGAGACCGGGTAGCTCGATCAGATTTGGACCAGCCATGCAGTTCAAGAGGCAATTCAATGTTGGCAGAAACTCTACGCCAATCAAATAAGCCGGCGTGTTGAAATACCATGCCATAGTCTTGATCTATTCGAGCTTGATGAGCAGATTTGCCAAATACTTCAACTGACCCTTGCGTGGGTTCAAGAAGATCCCCTATAAGGCGAAGCAGTGTTGATTTGCCACATCCAGAGGGACCGATTAAAGAAACAAATTCTCCTTCTTTGATAGTGAGATCAATATTTGACAAAGCGGTAACTTCATCGTCACGTGTCTCGTTAAAGATCTTGTCAACGTCGTTAATGCTTACCGCATTCTTTTCACTCATGAAGCAACCTCTCTTGTGCGTCGCATAAAGAATCGTTCCGCTAGATTAATCATCCCAAACACCATAAGTCCCAAGAAAGCTGCTCCTATGACCGAGGCGTAAAGCCTCTCGGGGAAGATGGCATACCGGAGTGCATATTCGAGAATCGCTCGGCCTAGTCCTGTCTTTCTACCTATAGATATTTCCCCAACGATCGCTCCAACAATGCTTAACGAACCGGCAAGTTTCAATGCAGGGAATAGGTATGGGCGAGCAGCAGGAAGACGTAATTTAAACAAAGTTGTTCTCCAAGATGCCGCATATGAATGCATAAGCTCAACATGAGCTGCATCGGGGGATTGCAATCCACGTAGCCCGCTTACCGCTACAGGGAAAAAGGTGAGATAGGTGGAGATAAGCGAGATGCTAAATAGGTCAGGCAAACCTTGATTTCTTCCCCAAGTCACAACAACAGGGGCTAACGCAATTAAGGGAATGGTTTGAGAGACGTTGATCCATGGAAGTAGTCCTCGTTCTGAAATTTTCCAACGCGACATAAGAACAGCTAAACCCATGCCTATTGTTAACCCCAGGATGAAACCAATTGCAGCTTCTTGAAAGGTGAACCACGCTTTCTTTAATAGGAATGCATACATTGGCATACTGCTTCGGCCGTCTCGAATCTCTGCTGTTAACTCACCAACCACATCTACGAAATGCGGCATGATCGTGTCGTTTGTCGCTATTGGTAAACCAAAGTTTGTTCCTGGCCAATGATCATCATTTTGTTGACCCATCCATTTGTATCCCTCCCAGAGAAGGACAAGGAAAATGATTACAAAAACAACTGTGAAAAAAACTCGAGTCGCCTTTGCAGTTTTCATTACTATCTCTAACCTTCTTTATCTTGATTGTTAGAAGAAGCAAATCCCCGCTGTCTTTCCATCAGACTGCACCAATCCCAATTGGCACCTCCCATTGATTCCACATCTGCGAGAAATTGGCTAACTAGGGCTGTGACGGGAAGTGAGATATTCATTGCTGCTGCTTCCTCTAAAACGAGGCCTACATCTTTTCGCATCAAGATTGTTGAAAATCCATAATCGTATTCACCTGCGAGCATTTTGTCTGCTCGATTCTCCATCTGCCACGATGTCGATGACCCTTGAAGCATTGCTTCAATAACGTTTTCTACATCTAGCCCAGCTCTGCTAGCAAAATCAAGCCCCTCTGCTAGAGCCTGGCAGAGCCCAACCACACAAATCTGATTTGTCATCTTCGTTAACTGGCCTGCTCCTAACTCTCCCATTAATCGAACCTGACCGGAATAAAGGTCAATAACTGGTTCCGCTCGAGCAAATGCTTCACTATCTCCACCCGCCATAACAGAAATTGTTCCGTTTTCTGCTCCAACCACCCCACCAGAAACTGGAGCATCTAAGAAATAAGCTCCGGCTATCTCCAATTGAGCTCCTATTTCTCTGGCTGCTTGAGCGGAGGTTGTTGAGTGGTCTATCCAAACTGCATTTTTAGCAACCGTAGGTATAACTTCTTCAGCTACTGCGAACAGTTCGCGATCCGCTGGAAGAGAAGTCACGATGAAGTCAGAGTCGGTAGTTGCAGAAGCTATTGATTCTGCGACGGCCCCTTTATGTTCTGTCGCCCATTGTTTTCCACTTTCAGAATTAATGTCATAGACCACTACTTCATGGTCGCTACTGCGGGAGAGATGGGCTGCCATATGCCAGCCCATACGGCCTAAACCGATACAAGCAATTTTCATGCTGGTACCCCAGGTTTCCCTCTGTCTCCTAGAGTAAATCCTCCGGCTAAGCGCGCATTGGTTCGACCACCAATTGCCATAGCTAAAATAAGAACCATTTCATCCGGATGGGGAGCATCAGGCACACCGACTTCTATTGCGTCATAATGACTTCCTACGTATGACCATTCAAGGTGTGTCAACGGCACATCAAGGCGAGCACCTAGTGGTCCAACTTTTTTCGTCGAAGGAACTATGGCTTCACCTTTTCCTAACGCTATTCTCATTCCACCTCCGCCAGGTATATGCCACATCGCCCCGTGTTCAATTTCTCCGGCTGATCCAACGATTGCTCCTTTGCCATAACTATCTATGACTTCGGAATCCCCGCCAAGGTGTTCAATTAATTTTGCACCTAGTTGTTCACCTAGTTCTCTTAATTCTTCTGTTGCTGGACTCAGGTCTTCAACATATTCTCCAACAAACGGGTTACTAACCACTGCAGCTATTGATCCTTTTAACACCATTCGGTCTGGTTCTGGACCAAAGTCGTGGAGAGTTTCTTCAATAGAAACACAAATTTTTCTTTGTCTAAACAACAAGACCTGCCTGCTCTTTCATATATGAGATCAATAACAATCTATTTCTATTTAGAAAAGGATGGGATAATGTCCCGTCCGTACGCTTCTAATGTTTCTTCCTGTTGATCATGCATGAGATATATCGCAAACTGATCTACCCCTAGTGCCTCAAGTTCCTGCAATTTCTCTATATGAGCTTGTTTATCTCCAAGAATACAAAAACGATCTATAACCTCATCGGGCACGAAATCAGTATGAGAGTTGCCTGCTCGACCATGCTCTGAATAGTCATAACCTTTACGTGCTTCTATGTAATCAGTAAGAGCTTTGGGCACTGCTGCATTATCTGAGCCGTATCGATCCACTAAATCAGCTACGTGGTTACCAACCATGCCGCCAAACCAACGTACTTGATCCCTTTGGTGTTCTATATTGTCTCCGACATACGCGGGTGCTACTACACAGATGGTTACTTGCTCAGGATCGCGTCCTTCTTGTTCTGCTGCGTCACGAACCGCTTTGATTGTCCATTCAGCTATTTGGGGATCTGCTAATTGAAGGATGTAGCCATCTGCTTTTCGCCCACAAAGTGCTAACGCCTTAGGCCCATATGCTGCCATCCACATGGGTAAAGATCCGCTTTCACGCCATGGAAAAGTTTGGGTTGTTCCGTTGTATTCAACGGTTCCACCTTCGGCTAGTCCTTTTATCACTTCCATTGATTCTTCAAGTGTCGCGAGTGTGCACGGTTTATGACCAATCACACGCATCGCTGAGTCACCTCGTCCTATCCCACATACTGTGCGTTCTCCATACATGTCGTTAAGTGTGGCGAAAAGAGATGCGATAACTGTCCAGTCTCTGGTTCCAGGATTAGTAACCATTGGTCCGACAATCATTTTTTCAGTAGCGGCGAGCATGGCGCTGTAAATAACAAAGGGTTCTTGCCAAAGAACGTGACTATCAAAGGTGTAGCCATAAGTGAACCCAAGAGTTTCTGATTTTTGAGTTAAATCAATGATCCTCTGAGCGGGTGGATCAGTTTGAAGGACTATGCCGAAATCCATTTTACTTTTCCTTACTTTCAGTCGTTTTGTGGGAAACCTAAATTAACAGTGCTTGTCGCTGGATCAGGCCAACGACTTGTTACCACTTTTGGACGGGTATAAAAGCGCAGTCCTTCAGGTCCATACATTGTTGTGTCACCAAATAACGAATCTTTCCATCCTCCGAATGAGTGGTAACCAACTGGAACAGGAATTGGCACATTGATCCCTACCATACCGGCGTCGGCATCTTGTTGGAATTGGCGAGCTGCCCCTCCGTCTCGAGTGAAGATTGCTGCACCATTACCGAATCCATTGTCTGAAATCATTTTCACACCTTCGGAATAAGTGTCTACTCGAACTACTGATAGAACTGGACCAAAAATTTCATCACGGTAAACAGCCATATCCGTGGTGACATCATCAATGAGAGAAGCTCCTAAGAAAAATCCGTCTCCATCAAATTGTTGATCTCGTCCATCAACGACCACTTGTGCGCCTTCAGTTGATCCGGTTTCAATGTATCCAGCGACACGATCCCGATGTTCTTCTGTGATGAGTGGTCCCATTTCAGAATTTGGATTATCTCCGGGTCCTATATTTAAATCTGGGATGCGTTTTTTAATTGCTTCGACTAAGTCATCTGCTACGTCACCAACGGCAACCACAACTGAAATAGCCATACAACGCTCACCTGCTGATCCGTAAGCGGCAGAAACAGCAGCATCAGCAGCCAAATCTATATCCGCATCTGGGAGAACGATCATGTGATTCTTTGCTCCCCCTAGTGCTTGTACTCTTTTGCCGTGTGCTGCTCCAGTGGCGTAAACATATTTTGCTATCGGAGTAGAGCCGACGAAGCTGATTGCTTTGACATCTGAATGTTCTAATAGTCGATCTACAGCTACTTTGTCTCCGTTTACTAAGTTGACTACTCCTGGCGGGAATCCTGCTTCTTGAGCTAATTCAACGATAAATCTTGGAGCAGAAGGATCGCGTTCTGATGGTTTGAGCACAAAAGTGTTTCCGCAGGCAACAGCGTTAGGGAACATCCATAATGGCACCATGGCTGGAAAGTTAAAGGGAGTGATCCCTGCGCACACTCCAAGTGGCTGACGCACTGAATATACATCTACCCCGGTAGAAGCATGTTCGGTGTATGTTCCCTTTAATGCCTCAGAAACCCCACAAGCAAATTCGATGTTTTCAAGACCGCGAGCAACTTCACCTTGAGCATCACTGTTTACTTTTCCATGCTCTGCGGTTAAACGCCTCGCTATTTCTTTAGCGTTGGCTTCAACGAGATTACGAAAGTTGTATAACAGTTTGGTTCGCTGAGCTACCGATACTGTCTGCCAGTCTTCGAACGCTTTCTTTGATGACGCTACAACTTGATCTACTTCTTCTACAGAGGCCAAATCAAGTATTCCGGTTTGCTCACCGGTAGCAGGGTTATACACCGCGACAGTGTTTCCCGACGTTCCGGCAACGGTTTGGCCATCAATTAAATGTGAGATTTGCTGCATGAGACTCCTTGGTCAGGATTAATGAAGATAAGTAGACAGACCACGTTTAAGGTAATTTCCGTCGCCTTTGGTGCCGTGGTATGCGTCATCGGAAATAATGACTTTTCCTTTTGACATCACTGTGTCGATTTTTCCATCTACTTCAATTCCTTCATATGCTGAATAATCCATATTCATATGATGAGTGTCTACTGAAATATTGGTCTTAGCAGCAGGATCGTATAGGACAATGTCTGCATCTGATCCTGGAGCGATAACCCCTTTTTGAGGATAAAGGCCAAACATTCGGGCTGGAGTTGTAGAACAAGTCTCAACCCATCGTTCCAAAGTCAATTCTCCCATCACTACACCTTGGTAGATTAAATCCATACGGTGTTCTACTCCGCCGATACCATTTGGTATCGCTCTAAAGTCATCGACACCTAACTCTTTCTGGTCTTTCATGCAGAAAGGACAATGGTCAGTAGCCACAATTGATAAATCATTTGTGCGGAGACCCTGCCAGAGGTCTTTGTGGTGTGTGTGATGCTTTGTGCGAAGTGGTGAAGAACATACATACTTTGCACCTTCAAAACCTGGTGCCCCAAGATGGTCCTCTAAGTTGAGATATAGGTACTGGGGACAGGTTTCAGCAAATACGTTATGTCCATCATTTCTCGCTTTAGCCACAGCTTCAAGTGCTTCGCTAGCGGAAAGATGAACAAAATAGACCGGAGCACCTGCTACCAAAGCTAACTGAATGGCTCTATGAGTTGCTTCCCCTTCTAGTAATGATGGGCGGCTGATTCCGTGATAAATGGGGTCGGTTTGTCCTCGTGACGCTGCCTGTTCAGCAAGGACGTCTATGGCTATGCCGTTCTCTGCATGCATTGAGATCAGTGCACCGTTATTTGCTGCCATTTGCATCGCACGCAAGATTTGTCCATCATCGCTATAGAAAACACCGGGATAAGCCATGAAAAGTTTGAAACTGGTGATTCCTTCTGCGACTAAGGTGTCCATTTCTTTCAAGGCTGCTTCATCTACTCCACCTAAGATCATGTGGAAGGCATAGTCGACGGCGCATTCACCTTCTGCTTTCGCAAACCATTGATCTAAAGAATCTCTTACATTCTCTCCATATTTTTGGACGGCGAAATCAATGATTGTTGTTGTCCCTCCCCAAGCTGCTGCTCGGCTTCCGGTTTCAAAAGTGTCTGATGCGAAAGTTCCGCCAAAAGGAAGCTCCATATGGGTATGAGCATCTATTCCACCAGGTACCACATATTTTCCTGTGGCATCAATTACTTGCTCAGCACCTGCTTCTGCCGCTATTGCTGCATCCGTACCAGGTAGTAGTACTGCAGCAATAGTTTCTCCGTCTATTAGAACATCAGCAGCATGCTGCCCTGTTGCACTAACTACGGTTCCGTTTTTTATTAACTTTGTCATAGGTTCCCCCCATCAGGTTGCGATTATTAATCCAATGCTTCAATACATGTGACCAGAATTTCAGCCGCTTCGTCAACTTCTTCTTCAGTGACCGTCATAGGTGGAGCGATTCGTAATACATTTCCATAAAGTCCGCCTTTACCTATTAAAAGTCCTGCTGCTCGTGCTTGTTCCATTATTTGGCCGGCTGCGTCAACATTTGGCTCCAGCGTTCCTGGCTGCACGGTTTCAAGTGCTTGCATGAGTCCACGTCCTCGTAATTCTGCAACTGTATTTGAAGCATCAACTGCTGGTTGTAATTGTGAAACCAGTCTGTCTCCCATGCGTTTAGAATTTCCTTGTGTGTCATGATCAAGCATGTACTGAATAGTCGCTAACGCTCCAGCACTACTTACTGGATTACCTCCAAAAGTTGAAATTGAATTTCCTGGCAGAGAATCCATTAATTCAGCGCTTGCTACTACCCCTCCAAGAGCTAACCCGTTGCCCACTCCTTTAGCGAAGGTCAAAATATCTGGAGTGATTCCATGGGCTTGGTAGCCCCAAAAATGATCACCGGTTCTCCCCCAGCCAGTTTGAACTTCATCAGAGATAAAAAGAACTCCACGATTGTCTAACTCTTTTTTCATCGCCCCAAAGAAGCCATCTGGAGGTGTGGCAAAACCGCCCACTCCTTGGATTGGTTCAGCAATCATTGCAGCCACATCACCAGACGTCATCATGTCAAATACTTGATGTAGGTCGTCAACGCAGGCTTCTGTATAAGCATCATCTTCAAATTCGCGAAATGGGCTGCGTAGGCGATAGCCGCCATGCACATAATTTACGGATAAACCGCTAACACTGGTAGGTGACCAAGATCTATGGGATGTGATCGCTATGGTCGTAAACGAGCGTCCGTGATAACTGTTTCTTAATGCCAAAACTTGATTTGATCTTCGATGTGTCGTAGCCAACAAGAGTGCTGCATCATTAGCTTCTGTTCCTGATGTTGTAAAAAATACTTTTGCATCAGGTATGCCAGAAAGGTCAGCAATAAGTTCCGCTAACTCAATCATTGGTTCTGAAAGATAAAGAGTGGATGAGTGAAGAGTTTTAGGAACCTGCTTATTGAGTGCTTCCGTTACTTCAGGAATGTCATATCCCAAACTTGTTGTGAGTATCCCTCCGAAGAAATCAAGATATTTGTTGTCCTCAACGTCAAAGATATGCCTTCCTTCTCCTCTATCCATGGAAATAGGTGGGTCATAATATTGAGCCAACCAAGATGGCAAAACTTTTTGATGACGTTTAAGTAACTCAGCGTTTGTAGTCATTCTTTACTCTCCAACGAATTCTTCACTAAGGCTGTACCAGCGGATCATATTGATCTGGACGACGATCTCTATAGAAAGCCCATTGGTTTCGGACTTCTTCAACCAAGTCAAGATCAAGGTTTCGAACTATAAGTTCTTCTTCCGTATCTGAACAAATTTCACCAACATATTGTCCACGTGGATCTACAAAATAAGTATTTCCATAAAAATCATTGTCGCCAAGATCTTCAACACCTATGCGATTTATAGCTCCGACGAAATACATGTTGGCAACTGCAGATGCTGGTTGTTCAATTTGCCAAAGGTAACGAGAAAGTCCTCGGCTAGTAGCTGATGGATTGAAGACCATTTGAGCTCCATTTAGGCCGAGAGCTCTCCATCCTTCTGGGAAATGACGGTCATAACAGATGTAAACCCCAACTTTGCCGACTGCGGTGTCAAACACTGGATATCCGAGGTTTCCTGGGCGGAAATAAAACTTTTCCCAGAATCCATTTACTTGCGGGATATGAGTTTTACGATATTTACCTAAGTAAGTCCCATCAGCATCAATGACGGCTGCCGTGTTGTAAAGAAAGCCTTCTTTTTCTTTCTCATACATTGGAAGCACCAGAACCATTGAGTGTTTAGCTGCTAATTCTTGGAATCTTTTTGTTGTTGGGCCATCAGGAATTGCTTCGGCATAGTCGTAGTAGACCGCGTCTTGGACTTGACAGAAATAAGGTCCATAAAAAAGTTCCTGAAAGCACATCACTTTGGCACCAGCCGCTGCTGCTTCTGCAACATACTTTTCATGCAGTTCAATCATGGACTCTTTATCGCCAGTCCACCCTGTTTGAACCATTGCGGCACGTACTTCGTTCGCCATTGAATTTTCTCCTTACTTTGAGTACTTAAAGACAATTAATAAAGCTTTTAAACCACGATAAGCCTCAAATAAGCCTCTCACAAAAGAGAATAACCCGCTTAATATAAATTTGCCGGTTTGTGTGATCCTTGACTTGGATTTATTTAACTCTCAAACTCGGTCTACTCTATTGAAAGCAATATGGATTCTTTTTCTTCTGACCTTGATGATGGTGATGGACTTCTTAATTGGAGTTCGCTCCAAGAGTGGATTTTACAAGCAAACCTTCCTGGAGAAGGTGAAATAGTGAATTGTGTGCAACTAAGTGGTGGTACGCAAAATAATCTCTTTCTTCTCACTCGTAGCGACAACACTGAGATGGTGTTACGTAGGCCTCCTCGTCACCCGCGACCTCATAACGATCGGACAATGATGCGTGAAGCGAAAGTTTTAGAAGCGTTAGCTGGTTCCGCCGTTCCACACCCTGCTTTTTATGCTGCGTGTGCTGATCCTTCGATTATCGGAGTCTGTTTTTACTTAATGGCCCCTATTAAGGGATTTAATCCATTCAGTGAAATTCCTGAACCTTACGCGTCTGAGTCTGAATGGTTTAAAAAACTGGGCTTTTCCATCATTAACGGGATCGCTGCTTTAGCGGATGTTGATCATATCGCAGTTGGTTTAGAAGATTTTGGGAAACCTGACAGGTGGATTGAGCGGCAAGTTGAAAGATGGCGGAGCCAATTAGAGGGTTATTCAAGTTTTAATTCATATACCGGACCTGAAGTAAGTGGCGTGAGAGAGGTTGGTGAATGGTTAGAAAAGAATCAACCCACTGATTTTATCCCTCGCATCATTCACGGTGATGTGCACCATGCCAATGTAATTGCCTCCTATGAACGGCCTGAATTAGCTGCCTTAGTTGATTGGGAATTGTCCACCATTGGTGACCCTCGACTTGATCTTGCTTGGCTTTTGATTTCTTGGTATGACACTGAAGATCCTGAACGTTCATCGCCCGCTTTTAAACAGGTTCATGGTGGTTTAACTCGTAAAAATCTTATTGACCATTGGGCAGATTTAACGGGGTTGTCCGTGGATGATATGGATTGGTGGTTTGTTCTCGCTGCCTACAAATTAGGAATACTTCTAGAAGGCACTTGGGCTCGTTCTCTTGACGGGCAAGCCAATCAAGAAGTCGGGATGGTTCTTCATTTGCAAGCAAACTGGCTCTTTACTGTTGCCGGTCAACGTAGTGGAATACTTTGATGACCTCTTCTTTGTTCACGTCAAGACTAAGTAGACGAAATTTTTTATTAGGTTCTACTGCTGTCGGGATAACTCTCGGTGCTGGCTGTGGAGAAAAAACACCTCTTTCAACGTCAGATGCCTTAAATAATTCTTCTCTTCCTTCCGTTGTTGATTGGCGTATCACTCGTTGGGGTTCTGACCCTTGGTCACAAGGTTCATATTCTTATATTCCTGCAGGTTCTTCCTCAAGGCTGCGTGTTGATTTAGCGAGATCTACTGATGGTCGAAGATTTATGGCTGGAGAAGCAACTGATTCTGATTTTCCCGCCACAGTAAACGGTGCAGTTCGATCGGGTTTTCGTGCTGCTGAAGAAGTTTTAGAAACACGGGGTGTTGATTCCTGCATCGTTGTTGGTGCTGGCGCCTCCGGATTAGCTACAGCTTCTCGACTTCAAGAAGAAGGGTGCGAAGTCACTGTCCTTGAGGGACGTAGCCGAATTGGGGGTAGAGCGTGGACCGATAATCTTCAAGGCACTCCAGTTGATTTAGGAGGTTCTTGGTTTCATGGAGTTGACACTCATGTGCTCACCCCGCGTGCTAAAGAACTCAATATTGAGCTGATTCCAACCAATTATGAAAATTGGGTTTTGTTCGACTTTGACGGTGAGCGTATGAATACTTCTCGTTTAAACCGTTTATATGATCTTGTCTATGACTCGGTTATCGGCAAGTCATCTACCGATGCTATGGGTCCATTACTTTCAAGTATTCGTGAAAATTTGACTTCAGAAGAACAGCGATGGTTTGACTATGTTGTGGTTTCTGAAATTGAACACTGGTATGCCGGGCATGTTGATGATTTAGCAATGGTAACCGCTTACGAAGGAGCTCTTTCTAGAGGAGGAGATGCCGTACCGGCAACAGGATACGGGCCTTTCATGGAAGATCTTGCAAATGGTCTAGATGTACGTTTGTCAACAAAGGTTACGGAAGTAAGTCACAACAGTTCAGGGGTAACAGTTGTTACTGATAATGAATCTTTTGAAGCTGCTTCGGTAGTAGTAACTCTTCCTCTGGGTGTGCTTCAGTCAAAAACAGTGAAGTTTTCTCCTGAGTTGTCTCATAGCCAACAGGTTGCTGTCGATGGACTGGGTATGGGGCTCATGAACAAAGTGGTTTTGGAATTTGAAGAACCATTCTGGGACATCAACAAAGACTTGATTAGCTATATACCTACTAACAGAGGGCATTTTGTTGAGTGGTATAACGCCATGTCATGGACTGGGAAACCAATACTGGTTGGTTTCAATACTGCGGATTCCGCGGCAACGATAGAAACCTGGAGTGACGCTTCTACTCTTGAAGCATCACTCCAGGTTCTATCAAAAATGAAATTCTAATTAAGCGTAAAGAGCTATGGCTTGAGCCACAGTATTCGCTATGACGATGCTTGCCGCCAACCCTCGAAATATGTTGAAGGGCGCTTTTTTGAAGTTCTTACCCATATCAGAATTTGCAAGATCTTCATCCATTGAAGACCTACTGGCTGCTATGTCGGCAAGAGCTCCATCAAACCAAGCCAAGGCGTTAAGACCAAATCCGACAATCGCTACCACTAAGGCTGCTTTCATTTCATCGCCGTAACCGGCAGCGTCTCTTATGAGGAATAAAGTCGCTACCGAAGCGCCAGTGTAGACAAGCGTTGCTGCACGTAGATCAGCTGCCCGGTTACTGACATACGACTGTAAAAGTTTTGCTTTCATATTTTCTCCGTATTCAATTTTTTTGTCTAAATTTTAGATTTAGACAAGACAGGAATTTGGCTGTCACTTGTATTGTTATTTTCATAGGCCCTAGTTAGCAAGTTCGTGAGCGCTGAAAGCTAGAAGACTAGGGTCTAGAAGCCAAGTAAGAAATAGATTGGGTTTCAGCTGCGGTTACTAAATTTCCTAAAGCAATATTCATATCCAACCCATGTAACCCATACTGAGGATCAAAATCTCCAACAATTTTGCTTGCACGAGGGTCTTCATAATCAACCAAAATTTCAACAGACAGATAGCCAAACGTTCCATCATTTATGCATTCGCCAGTGAGTAAACCCGGATACGTCACCCAAGTCGTCGTTATTTCAAAAACCTGTTCCATGTCTTCATTAGGGAAGAAATACGGTGCTAACTCTGCTTTACCGGAACCAAAATTTCCAGGGTTAACGCATAGAGAAGGATCAGATACAACTTCATCCCAAGAGATATTTTCCCAGGAAATATCTTGATCTTTCCACGAGGCATCATGCCATGTACGCCCAAACCATGAATTAGAAGGAGGAAGAGCATCAATACGGAAAGTGTTATACGCAATGATGCAACCAATCTCATTTGCATCTTTACAACCAGAAATTGTTTCAAATTCACTACTGCTTTGACCTATATGCGCTCCTCCCAAAAGGTGAGCGGAAACTAGACGGGTGCGAAGTAACGGATTTTGATCAATTTCTCTTTTAAGCAGCTGCGTCAACATTGCTGCACCCTGAGAGTGTCCAATCAGGATGAAGCCACGCTCTTGACTTGTGTTTGCAATGTAATGCTTAAAGGCATCAGCAACATCTTCATAGGCAATTTCGAAGCCAGTTGTACCCGGACCCCCTATTAAGTCGTCTTCTGGAACCTCGACAGCTCCGGAAATACCTGCCTTGGTTTTTTGTCGATACATCGGGGCATATATGTCACATACTTGGCTATAGCGAGAAACTTGAACCCATGCGGTAGAAATTTCTTCTGTCGATGCAGGAATTAAGTCACTGTTTGG
>Ga0208408_1000130_pt1 | contig 52468 bp, 55 predicted proteins | sample ETNtaG_4_FD_185776 | JGI IMG/M metagenome (GOLD analysis project Ga0208408, IMG submission 185776) | Marine microbial and viral communities from oxygen minimum zone, Eastern Pacific Ocean - ETNP201406SV67 (SPAdes) (version 2) | ecosystem: Environmental > Aquatic > Marine > Oceanic ... | reverse complement strand
AATGGGCAGGGCGTTGGAACAACGGGCGCAGCAGTTTATCTTGATTTTAAAAAAGCAATAGAGGAAAAAGGAGAAGAGTTTATTAGAGAAAAATACGGAAACCTTTTTGATATGTATCAAAATATTACAGATGAAAACCCCTATAAAGTTCCAATGAAGATATACCCAGCCGTTCATTATACTATGGGCGGATTATGGGTAGACTACAATTTAATGACAACAGTTCCCGGACTGTTTTCTATTGGTGAAAGCAATTTTTCAGATCATGGAGCCAATCGGTTGGGGGCAAGCGCTCTTATGCAGGGGCTAGCAGACGGATATTTTGTTGCACCACACACCGTAATGGACTATCTAGCAAAAGAAAGGCCCGAATTTTCTAACAAAACCAACAATAAAGAGTTTGTAGTCGCGGTAAAAGAAACAGAAAAAGATATTGAGCACATTATGTCTATTGATGGAGATTTTGTGGTAGACGAAATTCATAGAGAGCTCGGCAAGGTTGTTTGGGATAAGGTTGGCATGGCAAGAAATGAAGAGGGCCTAGAGCAGGCAATACGATATATACCAAAAATTAAAGAGAAGTTTTGGAGGGGCGTTTCAATACCGGGAAGCGACAAAGACATGAACCAAGAGCTAGAAAAAGCCTTAAGATTAAAAGACTTTATAGAGCTTGCAGAGCTCATGGCGCATGATGCGCTAGACAGAAAAGAGTCTTGTGGGGCACACTTTAGAGAAGAGTATCAAACAAAAGAAAACGAAGCAAAAAGAAACGACAAAGAATTTAAATATGTTGCTGCGTGGGGATACAACAAGAACGAGAAACCAAAACTCTTTAAAGAAGAATTAAGATATAAAAACGTAAAACTAAAAACCAGAAGTTATAAATAATGAACGTTAATTTAAAAATTTGGAGACAAGGCTCTAATTCCGATCAAGGGAAATTGCAAAAATATAGATTAGAAAACGTTGACCCAAACATTTCATTTTTAGAGATGTTAGACATTTTAAACAATAAGCTTATTAAAGAAAAACAAGACCCCGTCGCTTTTGACCATGATTGCAGAGAGGGTATATGCGGGTCTTGTGGTTTTATGATTAATGGAAGACCTCACGGCCCCCAAGACGCCACCACGGTTTGTCAATTGCACATGAGATCCTTTAACGATGAAGACGATATTTTATTAGAGCCTTTTCGCGCAAAATCTTTTGGGGTTATTAAAGACCTTTCGGTGGATCGCCAGTCTTTTGACCGCATTATTTCGTCTGCAGGGTTTGTTTCCGTAAACACGGGCGAAGCAGAAGAGGCAAACGAAACTCCGATAGAAAAAAAGAATGCTGACGAAGCCTTTCTTTCTGCTGCATGTATTGGTTGTGGGGCTTGTGTGGCAGCCTGCAAGAACTCTTCGGCGATGCTGTTTACTTCGGCAAAAATTTCACACCTTGCGCTTCTTCCCCAAGGCGAAAAAGAAAAGACTAAAAGAGTAAGCGCCATGGTTGCAACAATGGATGAAGAAGGTTTTGGTTCTTGCACCAACACTGGAGCGTGTTCTGCTGAGTGTCCAAAGGAAATAGGACAAATAAACATAGCAAGATTAAATCAAGAATATATATCAAGCGCTCTTTCAGGGTTTTTAAAGAAAAAAAAATGAACCGCAACATAAAAATTGAAAATGTTTATTGTATTGGAAGAAACTTTATAGAGCATGCAAAAGAGCTAAACAATGAAATACCACCAAAACCACTGATTTTTCAAAAACCCAATTCTTCAATCAATACTGACAACACCATTGAAATTCCAAGGGGGGAAAATATAGATCACGAGGTTGAAATAGTCCTTTTGGTTGGGAAAACAGGCATACCAAAAAACCCTCAAGAAGCAAAAGGATTTATTTCCGGATTTTCTTTAGGTCTTGATTTAACAAAAAGAAAGCTTCAAACAGAACTTAAAGCAAAAGGGTTGCCGTGGTTTCCAGCAAAATCATTTAAAGGTTCGGCTGTACTAGACGATAACTTTAAAAATGAATGCCCAAACGAATTTCATTTAATAGTCAACCAAGAAAAAAGACAAACAGGAAGGGTCAAAGACATGATTTTTTCATTTGAAGATATTATTTTACACCTATCGAAAGTTGTTAGCTTAAAAAGGGGAGACATTATATTTACAGGTACACCAGAAGGCGTGGGCCCCCTTAAGAGGGGAGATCAAATTGAAATGGGATTTATCAACCACACCCCAAAAGAGTGTGTTGTTATCTAGGTCGTGTTATGTTCTTGGCAAGATTAAGTGTGCACATAAACATTGATGTATTACCTCTAAACATTTTCTAAGGCTAGTTTTGAAGAGTAAAGTTAATTGGAATTGTAATCCATACACCAACTTTTGTTTCTCTTTGTTTTGCTGGCCTAAATCTTGTTTTTCTAAGAGCTTCAACAGCAGACTCATTTAATCCGGTGTTTGGAATCCCCTTAAGAATAATAGTCTCCTTTACTCTTCCTTTGTCATCAATAAAACACTGAATAATTACTTGGCCCTCAATTCCCGCTTCTTGTGCAATATCGGGATACACCGGCTTAATAGGCATTAGGGGCACAGGAGCCTTATCATAAGGAATAAATTTGACTTGAGGTCCGGATGGTGGAGGGGGTGGGGCATCCCACGCATCAAAATTATCTAGATCAGTCTCCTCAATTGTTAGGTCGTCTGCCAAATCATCATCTTCTGATTCAACTGGAATAGAAGGTCTTGCAGGCGGAGGGGGCGTTTCAAACTGTTGTGTTTCCGGTATTTCAATGTTTTCAATAATAATTTGACCCTCTGTTTCAATTTCAATGTCATTTTCAAAACGCTGTAAACTATAAAACCCCAACAACATAAGAACGCTCGCCATTAAAGTACCAATTCGCAACACGGTAGAATATTTTTCCTTTAACGTATTTTGAGCAAGGTTTGCGCGCCTTAATAAAAGGTTTACTGCCCATGAAACAGGAGCAATCTTTGAAAGAAGTTTTTTTATGTCATCAAGGTCCATTAGTTGGGCGCCTTTACTTTTGTTGAGTAGTTTAATTTTAAGGCATCAGCCTTTCTTAGCTCGTTGTGCACACCAGAAATAATTTCCATTCTTGCCGCCTGATCAGCCTTCAAAGAAACTGTGAGTTGTGGGTCTGAGGCTCTTTTTTCATACATTACATGACGCACGTCATCGGCGTTAAAAAGCTTATCTTCAATAGATATTAAACCATCTTTAGAAACCCATATATCAGAGGTATGTCTTTTAGATTCAAGCTTTTCAATGCGCTCTGCTTTTGGCAAAGAAATTGGAAGGCCTGAATACTCTCTTAGTACGGTTGTAACCATAAAAAAGATAAGAAGCATAAAAATAATATCGGGCATTGAGGAGGTTGATATTTTTGATTCTACGCCAGATTTTCTTCTAAACTTCATTCTGTCTCCGCGATTGATATACGAGTAGCTTTTGCTATCTTTAACTGATCCAAGACTTCGATATAGACATCATACTGTGCTTTTTCGTGGGCTTTAACAGAAACAATTAGTTTGTCATTTGCTCGTAGCTCGTCTTTAACTTTGCGGCTAAGATCTTTCATCTCTACAGGCTCTCCGCCAAGCAACACAGCACCAGAAGCGCTAATTAAGCAATTAAGAATGTTTTTCTTGTTGATTTCAATCTCTTGTCCTTCAGCCGGCAAGATAATTCCAAGTCCTTTGTCCATATCTATGGTTGTTGTAACCAAAAAGAAGACTAACAATAAAAAGGCAATATCTGCCATTCCACCCTCAGGAATAGCTCCAGTTCTAGCTTTTCTCTCTCTTATAGCCATTAAGAAAAGCCTATTTAGCGTCTCTTAAAAGATCTGTTAGCTCAATTGATCTTTCTTCCATGTCTAACACCATACCATCAATCATAGAAGAGAAGAAGTTTTGACAGATTTGAATAATCATCGCAACAATTAGTCCAAAAGCCGTTGTTAATAGCGCCTGAGAAATACCGACAGCTACCACCGCTGGTGAAATATCGTTTGCTGCTGCAATGGCGTCAAACGCAAAGATCATACCAGCCACAGTTCCTGTAAAACCCATCATTGGTGCAATAGCAATAATTGCTGTTAACCAACCCATATTTTTTTCTAAGAAAGCCATTTCAAGCGACCCAGCATTTTCAATTGCTTTTTCTATCTGATCACTTCCTTTGCCAACCCTTATAAGGCCCGCTTCACAAATATTTGATACAGGTCCATCATGATTAGCACAAACAGCCAAAGCTTTTTTTGCTCCTCCAGACTTTAAAGACTGTCTTAGGTCTCCCATAAAACCCTCAGAATCTGCTTGAGATTGATTTAGTGAATATGCGCGCTCTGCAACAAGCCCAAGCCCACCCAATAGAAGCAATAAAATTGGCCACATGAAAGGCCCGCCTTCTAAAAATAATTCTACCATTTAAAATCCTCCTATAACGTTTTAAATTTCAAACAAATTAGCCCATTCAATGTGCAATGTCAACAACCGAGACAATATTTATAATAGACGTAGAAAGGCATCCTCAATTTCTTTATTTAAAGAGTGCTTTAATTTAATAGCATAGATTGGAATATTAATTTTTTCTTTAAACGCATCCAACTTAACAAAGTCTTTTTCGGTACAAACAACAGCAACTATCTTTTCTTTTTTAATAGTTGTTAAAATTTCAGAAATTCCTTTCGCAAAATCAAAATGATCAGGATATACCCCCATTCTATGTGGAACACCAATCCCTAATTTTTCTAAACTAGCGTGAAAGTTTTGTGGTTTTCCAATTCCACAAATTGACATAATAGGACCTATTTTTGTTAGTTGATTTATTGTAATAGGTTCGCCGTTTAACGATAAAACATTATCTTCAAACTCGGTATTCAAGAAAAGTTTATTTTTTACAGCATTTTTTGTCTCATACAGGTTTGTTTTTGTGGTAATTACAATATCAGCGCGACCAATATTATAAAAGGGCTCTCTTAAAAGACCCCAGGGAAATGTTTTTTTGTTTTTCTTTTGCAGTTCGTCTGGACCGATCAAAACAACATCAATATCGCGATATATTTTTCTATGCTGAAAAGCATCATCTAAAACAATAGTGTCACACCCAAGCAAAACAAGCTTTTGTGTCCCTAGAATTTTATTTTTTGATACATAAATTGGTATAGAACTAGAAAGATTATTTTTTAAAACAAGAGTTTCGTCCCCAGCTTCTTCTACAGAATGATTGTTAAATAAAAAGCTGCCATTGTTTTTTCTTCCATGGCCCCGCGTTAGAACCCCTACAGATTTTCCGCGCTGAGCTAAAAAATTTGATAACGCAATAGTAAAGGGGGTTTTTCCTGCGCCCCCCAAAGAGATGTTGCCCACACTAACAACTGTGGCACCCACCTTGGTAGGAGAAACAATATTTTTATCATACAAATAGTTTTTTATTTTGATAAACAATAAGTGTATTGGAAATAGAAACAAAACCATAGAAACAATGTGAGTTTTTATAATCAAAGTGGGGCCCAACCTGTTCCAGCTAGCCCAGGTTCTTTTGGAAAAAATACTACACACTTGATGAGGCCTCTTTGTCTGTTGAAACCAAGGCTTTTTTTAAAATATTTAAACACTCTTCTGTTGATTGTTCTTTGGTAAAGTAAATAGGTTGCCCAATCACCAGGTTAGTTTTACTAAATGGCTTACTAATATAAAAAGTATGCCAATTTTTAAACCTCCAGCTTTTTGATACGTGCCCAATGACCGGTATAACAGGGACACCACTTTCTTTTGCTAGCCTTACGGCGCCCGGCTTGGGAACATGCTCTGGTCCAGTTGGACCATCTGGAGTAATGATGAGTTGCGTAGCAGGCTTTTTTAGAAGATCTACCATGTCCCGATATGCTTTGCTTCCACCCCTACCGCTTGACCCCCTTACAAACTTGTACCCCATTTTTGTTCCAACATCAACAATCAAGCTACCGTCCTTGCTTTTACTTGCAAGACCAATATAGTTTTTATTCGCAAAATATTTAAAAACAGCTAAAACCTTTCCATGCCATGTGACAAGTATAAAAGACCGATTTTTTCTTACTAAGCTCTGGATGTTTTCTTCTCCAACAACACTCCACCTATTAAGCCCATATAAAAACTTAATAAACAGTTTTACAATAGTTGTTTTGATTTTATACATGAATTGTTTATGCAAGAATGTGTTGCGCAGCTTCCTTATATGGGCTTGTTTTAGATATTAAAGAGTTTCTTAGTGTTTCATAGCCAGATTTTGTGCTTTTTTGGCCATCGCTAGACAAAAGAAAGAGAACTTCCTCTGCTATGTTGGGAGCATTCATCTCTGTTTGTAGTAGCTCCTTAACAATGTTTTTATTGCTAATGAGGTTTACTAAAGAAAAATGTTTGACAGAAGACATTTTTTGCGCTAAAAACCAAGTGATTGGTGAAAGCTTATAGCAAACAACCATCGGACAACCAAGTATAGCGGTTTCTAATGTAGCTGTCCCTGAAGACACGATAGCGGCATCTGCTACCGAAAGTATTTCATGGTGATTTTCTTTTGTTGCAATAAAACGATCGGGAAGATTTTCAATAGAAACGTTCGGGGCCTGTAGAAGAATAGGAACTATTTTTTGCTTCGAATTCCCCCCCAAAAGACCCATTGTTTCTAAAAATATTTTCCAGTGTTTTTGAATTTCAGATTTTCTACTTCCAGGCATAAGAGCAACAATTTTTTCATCGCGAGAAACACCATATTTTTTATAAAGCCAATCTTTGTCTCCCCGCACATTTTTTAGACCTATTAATGGGTTGCCAACATATTTAATGGTAATTCCGCGCTTTTTAAACCAGTCTTTTTCTAGAGGAATAATGCTAATCCGTTTATCTGTGTTTTCTTCCAAAATTTTTGCTCGCGAACTTCTCCATGCCCACACTTGCGGTAAAATAAAATATGAAACTTCAATCCCCATATTAGAAATTTTTTTTGCTAGCCTCAGATTAAACCCAGGATAATCAATTAAAACCACTTTTTCTGGCATTGTTTTTTTAATAAACGAAAGCGTGTTATTAAAAATTTTTTTAATTCTTGGGTAATGTTTTAACACCTCAACAATTCCAATAACATTAAGGTTTTTAATATGTTCAATTGGTTTTAACCCCGCACCGATCATTTGATCTCCACCAATACCATGAAACTCAAAATTTGGATTAAAATTTTTTATTTCACGCATAAGATGAGAGCCGTGTAAGTCTCCAGAGTCTTCACCAGCAATTATTATTATTTTTTTCTTAGTCATTTTTAATAATTTTTTGTTCAACCTGAAGTGCAATTTCTAGGGCCCTTAGTCCTTGATTTCCATCTACAATAGGAGGCTGCCTATCTTTTATAGAAACAACAAAGTTATCTATTTCTTTTAAAAGAGCATCTTCTTTTTTCGGTATAATTTTTTCATAAAATAAGTTTTTTGTTCCTGCTGCAGTTTCAACGCTCTGTTCAATGCATTGACTAGAAAACACAGCAGTTTTTTCGAGCCCGTATACTTCGATTTGTGGTATCATTAAGTCTGTGATGGTGTAAAGATTTTTTTCATACGTACGAATTTTTCTAACATAGTTTTGAGCAATTCTACTAGATTTTAAGTTTGCGACAACGCCATTTTCAAACTTAATATGTGCGTGAGCCAGGTCTACGGTGTCGCTCATCATGCTAGCGCCGCTAGCGTGTACGTCGACAATGCCTGAGTCGACAATAGATAAAATTAAATCAATGTCGTGCACCATTAAATCTAACACAACAGGAACTTCGGTGCCTCGCGATTGAAAAGGAGCCAACCTTTCTATTTCAATATAATGCGGTTGAGCAAAAACAGTTTTAAGGCGATTAATGGTGGGATTAAACCTTTCAATATGACCAACCTGTATGATACGATTATTTTTTTCTGCTATATCAATAATGTCGCAAGCCTCTTTTGTGTTCTTTGTAATAGGTTTTTCAATAAATACGTCTTTATTTTTATTTAAACATTTTTTAGCGATTTCATAATGGGTGTTTGTTGGTGTAACAATGTGCACGGCATCAACGCTATCTATTAATTGATTAAAGCCTTCAAATGATTTTACAGAAAACTTAGATGCAACCTGCTTAGCATTTTCTTGATCTGTGTCAAAAAACCCGACAAAATCGATATCAGAATGTTTTGATAGGTGGTTTATATGATACCTGCCTAAATGTCCTGCGCCTATAAGGCCAACTTTAATTTTATTTTGCATTATTGTCCCTTAATAAAATATGCTACATCGCCTTCTTGCATAATATAGTCTCTACCAACATTTTTCACCAACCCCAATGTTTTTAATTCTTTAATGTCGTCTTGGTGTTTTACCGCATCATCAAAGCTGTATATTTCTGCCTTAATAAATTTTGTTGCAAAATCTGTGTGAATTTCTTCGGCAGCGTCTACCGCAGAATCATTCTTCTTTATTGTCCAGCCGCGGACCTCCATTTCGCCGCACGTAAAAAAAGTTTGAAGACCAAGAGTATTATAGGCTTCTTTAATAAGGGTGTTTAGCCCAGTTTCTTTTAGGTTATAGTCTTCTAAAATTATTTTTTTCTCCTCTTCGTCAAAATCTGACATTTCTGCTTCTAGCTTTCCATTAATAGCAACAAAAGAAGAGTGATTTTTTTCAGCAACTTTTTGCGCCGCAGACAGTTGCTCTCCATCAACAGAGCTATCATCAACGTTAGCCACATAAACCATAGGTTTGTCAGTTAATAAAAACAGGTTTTTTATTATAGGATCTTCTTTTGAGTTGCGAACAAAAGATCTTACCGGAGAACCTTCATTTAGGTGAAGCAAAAGATTGGACAAAACTTCTTTGGCCAACCTCCCCTCAGGCTTATTGGCCTTGATAAGCTTTTCATTTTTTTCTAGAGACCTTTCAACTGTTTTCATGTCAGCCAACACTAACTCTGTATTAATAATTTCCATATCATCAATTGGATCTATGCGATTTTCAACGTGCGTTATGTTTTTGTCAGAAAAAAATCTTACAACCTGTATAACAACTTTTACAGATCGGATTTGTGATAAAAACTGATTACCAAGTCCTTCGCCCTGATGTGCATTTTTCACCAGCCCCGCTATATCAATAAACTCTATAGTGTTATAAATGGTTTTTTCTGGATTAAAAATTTTTGACAACACATCCAGTCTTTCATCGGGAACTTCAACGATTCCAGTGTTTGGCTCTATAGTACAGAAAGGATAATTTTCTGCAGCAATATTGTTTTTGCTTAAAGCATTAAATAGGGTTGATTTCCCCACATTTGGTAATCCTACAAATCCACAATTTAATTTCATTGTGAGAATATAATACTTAATTGGATGAGTATTTATTAAATTGAATTTCTATGAGTAAACAGTGGGCAATCATTTTAGGATGTTCTACGGGACACGGAGCTGCAACCGCCTTAGCGCTGGCTAAAGAAGGTTACGGTATTATAGGGTTTCATTTGGACCGAGGACCTATTAAGAAAGAAGCAGAAAGTCTTAAGAAAAAAATTGCAAAAATTAATGATGGAGCAGTATGTTTTTGGAATGAAAATGCCGCAGACAAAGATGTGATGTCTAAACATATAGAAGAAATTGCTAGTCTAACCAAAAAACAACCAATTAAATTGTTAATGCATTCAATTGCTTTTGGCAGTACAACCAATTTTTTCAAACCAAATCCAGTCAAACAAAGACAAATGGATATGACCCAACATGTTATGGCGCACTGCCTTATTTATTGGACCCAAATATTATTAGAGCATAATCTTTTATCTAAGGGGTCTAGGATTCTTGGCCTAACAAGCGAAGGTAGCTACAAAGCAATGGAAGGGTATGGTCCTGTAGGCGTAGCAAAAGCTTCTTTGGAGGCCGTTATTAGACAAATAGGATGGGAGCTTGGTTCCCAGGGCATTACTGCTAATACCATACAGGCGGGTATTACACCAACACGAGCACTAACAAAGATTTCCGATGATTGGGAAGGTTGGGTAGAAAAAACAGCAGAAAGAAACCCTATGGGAAGAACGACCACCCCAGAAGACGTAGCAGGATTGGTGAGCTTGTTGTTATCAGATAAAGCAGACTTTGTGAACTGTTCGACTATTTTTTGTGATGGTGGCGAACATCGCTCCTTATAAGAGCCAACCCCTGTTTTATTAGACTCCAACCATTTACAATAAGTTGCATACCATTTGTGCCCTTAGTCACCTTACGTTTTTTTACGTCTCGCATCACCCTCTTTAAGCCTGATATCAAGAGACACCACCAACGCCAGCTATATTTAACCTATCTAAACCAAAATTTTTAATAAGACTTCCCCAAATTAATTTAGGATTCATAGTAAAAATCTGCTCCATACTACGACTAACCAACCAATCACCCCTTTTAATTTCATTGTTCAATTGGTCTGTATCCCATGCCGCGTGACCAAAAATTAATTTTGTATTTTTAGGGGTTTTGTCATCAAATAAAATTTTTTGTATTAAATCAAGGTCGTTGGAAAGCTTAATTTTTTCTGATACATCAAATAAAATGTTTGAATTGTCATTTTCACTTAATACACAAGCCTCATGTAGCATTACGGGTCCACCAAAATAAATTTTTTCAGACTCAGAAATAAGATCTTTAAAAAACTTGTTTTTTAATCCAGCTCCCACAACCTTCATTTGGCTGATAGGCTTGTTAATAATCAATCCTAATACCCCATCAGCGCTATCTTCGCAGATTAAAACAACGCTTTCTGCAAAATATGGATCTACCATATTAGGCATTGCCACCAATAATTTATTTTTTAGGCTATTCATTTTATTTATACACAAACCTAAATCTTTTTTTGAATCAATTCTATAGTTAAGTAAATTATATGCTAACTTTTTTGAAAAAAAAATGAAAAACAAACTATTAATTAGAGGCGCAAGACAACACAACCTAAAAGATATCAATGTTGATATTGATAAAAATAAATTGGTTGTTATTACAGGCCCATCTGGCTCAGGAAAATCTTCCTTAGCTTTTGATACGATCTATGCTGAGGGACAAAGAAGATATGTTGAATCTCTTTCGGCGTATGCACGACAATTTTTAGATCTAATGGAAAAGCCCGATGTTGATACAATTGAAGGGCTTTCCCCAGCAATATCTATTGAACAAAAAACCGGTTCACGCAACCCAAGGTCTACGGTTGGGACCATTACAGAAATACACGATTACTTGAGGTTGCTCTATGCTAGCATTGGCAAGCCACATTGTTGGGAGTGTAACCGAGAAATTAAGAGACAAACTCCCGAACAGATAGTAGACCAAATTTTAAAACTACACGCTAATGAAAAAGCATATATTTTATCTCCTGTTATACAGGGGCGCAAAGGCGAGCATCAAGGTGTCATCGATGACATTAAAAAGAAGGGATTTTTAAGAGCAAGAGTTGACAATAAAATTTTGTCTTTAAGAAGTCCTGAAAAGTTAGAAAAAAATAAAAAACACGATATAGATGTCTTAATTGATAGGGTAATCATTGGGAAAGATGTGAAGTCTCGATTGTTGGAGTCTGTAGAGCTGTCATTAAAAATGGGCAACGGCATTTGCATTATTAGTATTAATGGAAAAGAAGATTTTATGTTCAGCGAGCACTTTGCTTGTGCTTATCACCCATATATAATGTTGTCTGATTTAAAACCAAGAATGTTCTCTTTTAACTCTCCATACGGAGCATGTAAACACTGTGATGGGCTCGGCTACATAACAGAAATTGACCCAAGCCTGGTGGTACCTGACAATAAAAAATCGCTTATTCAAGAAGCAATTCGTCCAATTGGAAGCCAACCAAAGGGATTTCATGGGAACAAACTAAGAGCACTGTCTAGAGAACACCCACTTTCTTTTTCTAAACCCTGGAATCAGCTAAGCAAAGAAATTAGAACAATTATTTTATATGGACTTAAAGGACACAGCCTTGATATTAATTTTAAAAATAAAAGATGGTCTGGAACCTACACCGGAGAATGGGAAGGAATAATTCCAGAGCTACAAAGACGATACAAACAAACCCAATCTTATGGGATACGTCGTTGGATTGAAAGCTTTATGAGTACAAGAAAGTGTGATTCTTGTTCCGGGAAAAGGTTAAAAGAGTCATCGCTTCATGTAAAAATTGATACTAAAAATATAGGAACCCTGTGTTCAAAAAATATAGAAGATATACTACAATTTTTTGAAACATCGACTCTTTCTAAAAGCGACCATGATATAGCTGGTGGCATTTTAAAAGAAATAAAAAAACGACTTAATTTTTTAATTAATGTTGGTCTTAGCTATTTAACGCTAGATAGGGCTTCACGAACCCTTTCAGGGGGAGAAGCTCAAAGAATTAGACTCGCCTCTCAGGTGGGCTCCCAGCTTACCGGCGTACTATATGTCCTAGATGAACCATCAATTGGTCTACATCCAAGAGATAATGATCGACTTATTAAAACATTAAAATCTTTAAAAGACATCGGCAATACAGTAATTGTGGTTGAACATGATTTAAGCACTATTGAATCAGCAGATCAAATAATTGACATGGGCCCTAAGGCCGGTATTAATGGAGGAGAAGTTGTTTTTTCTGGAACGCTAAAACAAATTTTATCTAACAAAAAAACACTAACAGGCGAGTATTTATCCGGGGAAAAATATACCCCACTACCCGACTATAGAACAGTTACCTTTAATCATTTTACAATTCAAGGCGCCAGAGGGAATAACTTAAAAAATATTGATGTTAGTTTTCCGTATAATAGGCTTATAGCGGTAACAGGCGTTTCTGGAAGCGGGAAAAGCTCTCTTATTAACCAAACACTTTACCCGGCCCTATCTAATCTGATTAATTTAGGCGTTAAAGATATGTTACCCTTTAAGAACTTATTAAGAGCGGATAAAGTAGAAAGAGTGATTAGTGTTGACCAAAAACCTATTGGCAAGACCCCACGATCAAACCCCGCAACATATACAGGTATTTTTACCCACATTAGAGATTTGTTTGCACAAACAAGAGAAGCAAAGTTAAGAGGATATAAGCTTGGAAGATTTTCATTTAATGTTAAAGGCGGAAGATGTGAAAAGTGCCAAGGAGCCGGCATTATTAAAATTGAAATGAATTTTTTACCCGATGTATATGTTAATTGTGAAGACTGTAATGGAAAAAGATATAACCGCGAAACACTGGAGATTGAATATAAAAGTTTAAATATTGCAGACGTATTAGCATTGTCTGTAGATGAGGCACGTATTTTTTTTAAAAATATATTTTCTATTAAAAAACGACTCGACACACTACACGATGTAGGGTTAGGCTATATTAAATTGGGACAACAGGCTACAACCTTGTCTGGCGGTGAGGCACAAAGAATTAAGCTATCTACGGAACTTTCAAAGAATAATACAAAAAATACAGTATACTTTTTAGATGAACCAACAACGGGGCTACATGTAGACGACATTCAGATGTTGATGTCTGTTTTACAAAAATTAGTGACCCAAGGAAATACTGTAATTGTCATTGAGCACAACCTGGATGTTGTTAAGTGCGCAGATTGGATTATTGATTTAGGCCCAGAAGGCGGAGAAGGGGGCGGTAATATTGTAGCAGAAGGAACAACATTAGAAATCGCCAAAAATAAAAAATCCCTTACAGGAAAATTTCTAAAAAAAGTATTAAAATAAATTTTTGGATAACCATGTTTCTCTAATTATCTTATTGTATAGTGGACAGCGAAGAAAAAATAGTTATTTCGTCAAACGAAGAGCGCAATTTTGATAAACAGATTAGACCAGCTCTATTTGATGAATTTGTAGGTCAAGAAGCGCTAGTTCACTCCTTAAAAACTTATATTTTAGCAGCCAAAGAAAGAGAAGAAGCCTTAGATCATATTTTGCTTTATGGTCCTCCGGGGCTAGGCAAGACAACATTATCAAACATTATTGCAGCAGAGTTAAGTCAGGGGTTTTATGGGTCTTCAGGTCCAGTGATTTCAATCCCAGGAGACTTGTCGGGCATGTTAACTAATTTACAAAGCGGGGACGTATTATTTATAGATGAAATTCACAGGATGAATACATCAGTTGAAGAATACCTGTACTCTGCGATGGAAGATTATAAAATTGATATTCTAATTGATTCTGGTCCCAACGCTAGGACTGTAAGAATAGATCTAGAGCCATTTACTTTGGTTGGTGCAACGACTAGACTAGGCAATATTTCAACACCAATGAGAGACAGGTTCGGCGCCATTTTTCGTGTTGATTTTTATAATATAGACGATTTGTTTAAAATTTTAGAACGCACCGCACATATTTTAAACGTTGAAGTAGAAGAAGATGCTTTATATGAGATTGCTCGAAGATCTAGAGGAACACCAAGAATTGCTAATAGAGTTCTAAAGAGGGTAAGAGATTTTGCACAAGTAAAAAAACTTAAAAAGATTAATATAGAAGCTGCAATGAGCTCCTTGGATAGAATTGGTATTGATAAAAATGGACTAGAAGAAATGGACAGAAAGATTTTAAAGAATCTTATCACCAAATTTAACGGAGGTCCAACAGGGGGAAAATCATTAGCAATATCTGTTAATGAAGACATACAAACCATTGAAGACGTCTATGAGCCTTATTTAATTAAAGAAGGTTTTATTGAAAGGACCTCAAGAGGAAGAAAAGCTACAGATAAAACATATCAATTATTTGGTATACCAAAAAAAAATAAAAAGGAGAATTAGTTTAATGATTGAAAAGAAGAAAAAATATAAGCTCACTGATTTCCGTTACCAGTTACCTAAAAAATTTATTGCACAAAAACCAAAACCAAAAAGAGATAATGCAAAAATGATGGTTTTAAATAGAGAAAATCGATCTATTAAACACAGCAAATTTTCCAAAATTATCGACCATTTTCAAAAAAATGATTTATTAATCATGAACGATACTAAAGTATTCCCCGCTAAACTATACGCCACAAAAGACAGAACAGATGCAAAGGTGGAGATTTTTTTATTAAGAGAATTAGGTGATAGGCTATGGGAGGTATTAGTTAAGCCAGCAAGAAAAGTAAGAATTGGGAACAAGCTTATTTTATCGAAAGATTTATTTTGCGACGTTATTGATAACACTGTATCTGGAGGCAGGGTGGTAAGGTTTGAATTCGGAAAGCAAAATTTTGATAATATTTTAAATAAAATTGGCAACCCACCTTTACCACCATACATTAAGAGGCCAGTTACCAAGCAAGACACAGAAAGATACCAAACTGTTTATGCAGAAAAAAGAGGCGCTGTTGCAGCGCCCATTGCTGGATTACATTTTACGCCAGAACTAATTAAAGCTCTTAAGAAAAAAGGTGTGAGAATTTATGCTATTACCCTTCATATAGGACTTGGTACTTTTAAGCCAGTACAAGTAGAAGATCTAAACAGGCACCATATGGATTCCGAATATTTTGAGGTGAGCCCAGAAACTGCACTGGCAATCAATGAAGCTAAAAGAAAAAGAAGAAGAATTTTTGCGGTAGGAACATCTACTGTAAGAGCTTTAGAAACTGTCAATGTGTCAGGATTTCAAATTTCACCAAAGAAAGGCTGGACCAATAAATTTATTCATCCACCACATGACTTCAAAATTGTTGATGGGTTAATTACCAGCTTTCATCAACCAGAAAGCACACTATTAATGCTTACATCTGCTTTTGCGGGATATAAATTTGTCAAAGAAGCTTATAAGGTTGCAAAACAGAAAAACTATAGGTTTTTAAGCTATGGTGATGCAATGTTAATTACCTAAAATATTATGAATGCTGGAGTAATAGTTGCCGGTGGGAAGGGCAGTCGTTTCGGAGGCTACAAACAAACCACCACATTAAACAATAAACCAATCTATCAATATAGTGTAGATGTTTTTAATAACTCCGACACTATTGATATTATTTATTTAGTGATTCCAAAAGACTTGTTTCCAAAAATTACCAAAGACCTATCTAATATACATTCAAGTAAGTCAGTCATACTTTGTGAAGGCGGAAAAACTAGATCAGACTCAGTTTATAATGCCATAAAGAAAATAAAAGAGAATATAGATATAGTTGTAATACATGACGCTGTCAGGCCGTTAATTGAAAGTAAAAATATTTTAAACGTAGTCAATGCCTGCAAAGAAAGCGATGGAGCCATACTAGCTCATCCCGTATCAGATACACTAAAGAAAGTAAATGAAAATCTTGTTTCTTTCACAATTGACAGAACTAATCTGTGGTTAGCTGAAACTCCTCAAGCATTCAATTTGAAAAAACTAAAATCCTGTTATAAAAAAATTAATAAAAATGATAGAAACGCTTTTACCGATGAAGCCAGCTTAATGGAGCACCTTGGTTACAAAATTCAGGTTCTTCACAACAAAACAGAAAATATAAAAATAACAGAAAAAGAAGACCTAGATCTTGTTCAAAATAATTTATTAGGCCACAGCACAACAGGTATAGGAATTGATTTTCACTCTCTTATAAAGGGACAAGGGTTGATAATAGGTGGCCATAAAGTGAAGTGCGATTTTTCATCAGATGCTCACTCAGATGGCGATGTATTAACACATGCAGTGACCGATGCTTTATTGGGAGCGCTTAACTTGGGGGATATAGGAGAACATTTCCCCAATACTCCAGAATATCTAAATATTTCTAGCATTGAGCTGTTAAAAAAGACTATAAAAAAAATACCAAGCAATACAACAATAGGAAGAATTGATATTTCTATTGTTTTGAATTCTCCAAAAATTTCTCCTCATAAAAAAGAAATCAAAACTGCTTTGGCAAATGGAATGGGGATTAAAGAGAGCGTTATTTCAATCAAAGCAACCACCACCAATGGTTTAAAATTCTTAGACATGTCAAGCGGTTGGGGCTGTGAAGCGATTATTACCCTAAATCATGAAAGTTGAATCTTGCGCAAAAATAAATTTAGGGCTACATGTTCTTAATAGGCGAACAGACGACTTCCATAATATTATTACTATTTTTCAAGAGATTAGTTTTTCAGATCAATTAACAATTGAACAATCTAAAAAGGCTTCTTTTGATACAAATGTTGATTGGCTAGACAGAGAGAACAATACATGTATAAAAGCAATAAACATATTAAAAAAACAATACCCAGATTTGCCTAATTTTAATCTTTTTTTACAAAAAAACATTCCTACTAATGCCGGTTTAGGTGGAGGTTCTAGCAACGGGACAGCAACCTTAAAGGCAATTGACAAATTATGTGATTTAAATCTTCAAGAAGAAGAAATCAAAAATTTTTCAGAAAAGATTAGTGCAGATTCTCCATTTTTTGTTAATGGAGGACTGCAGGGAGGTGAAGAAAAAGGGCAAAAGCTATCCCCAATAAAAAGTAGTCTCATTGATAACTATATCTTGCTTGTAATGCCTGATATAAAAGTACAAACTTCCGAGGCTTTTATGTTTATAAAAAAGTATTTGGTAAAAGGGGAAACGGACGTTAAGTTGTCGCAAATGTTGGAAGAGCTTAAACTTAACAACCTAAGCTCTGAGTTATTTTACAATGATTTTGAGATGTATGTTTTTAAGACACATCCAGAAATTGGCAAGATCAAATTAGAGATTTTGGATTTAGGTGCAAAATACGCCAGTTTGTCGGGTAGTGGTTCGACTGTGTTTGGAATATTCTCAGACAAACAAAAAGCGCAAAAAGCGCAATCTTTTTTCAGTCCCCATTATTCTACAATTATAGCGAATCCAAAAATTTAATTTGGGGGGTCGTCTAATTGGCAGGACACCTGGTTTTGGTCCAGGCAGTCGGGGTTCGAGTCCCTGCTCCCCAACAAATAAAAATAATTATGGGACAGTATATACAAAAAATATTTTCCGGCACAAATAGCCGTGAGCTAACTGCTAAAATTGCAGAGCAAGCCAAATTAAATGTTGGCGATCTTATAATTAAGGATTTTAGCGACGGAGAAATATGGGTGAAGTACAATGAAAACTTACGCGGCAATGACGTGTATATTGTGCAAAGCACCAATGCTCCCGGAGATAATATTATTGAGCTAGCCCTTTTAATTGATGCCGCAAAGCGCGCAAGTGCAGAGAAAATTAATGTTGTAATCCCGTATTTTGGTTATTCACGACAAGATAGAAAAGACAAACCACGAGTGCCTATCTCTGCAAAAGTTATGATGGATATTTTTACACAAGCTGGAGCAGATAGAATTATTACTATGGATCTTCATTCTACGCAAATACAAGGATTTGCTAGCATTCCCATTGATAATTTATATGGAAGCTTAGTTTTGACGGACGCTCTTAAAGAGCATTTTAATAAGATTAAACAGGACAAAAAATGCGTTGTATTATCTCCTGATATGGGTTCAAATAAACTGAGCCAATCTTATGCAAAAAAACTAGGCATTGGTTTTGCACTAATAGACAAAAGAAGAAGCGCACATAATCAGTCAGAGGTGGCGCACCTGGTAGGTAATATAGAAGATAGGCATGTTTTAATTATAGACGATATGATTGATACAGCAGGTACTGTTTCTAATGCATCTGAAGTAGCAAAAGCAAAAGGAGCACTATCTGTTACCATAGCTGCTACACATGGAGTTTTATCGGGAAAATCAATTGAGAAATTGTCAGGAGAAAGCATTGATAAGGTGTTTTTGTCAGACACGGTCACAATACCAGAAAATAAAAAATTTGAAAAACTAACAATTGTATCTTCAGCAAAAATTTTTGCAGATGCAATTAATAGAATTCATAAAGGTGAATCAGTAAGTCAACTATTTGGGAAAGCAACATGAGTAAATTTGAAAAATTAGACGTAGATATTCGTAAAGAGCAAGGTACATCAGCAGCTAGAAGAACTAGATTGCGCGGTAGAGTGCCTGCAGTTTTATATCATTCTGGGATAGAGGCAACCCCCCTATCAATGGATAGAAAAGCTCTATATAAAGCACTAAAAACAGGGCAGATGATTTTTGAAGTGATTGTAGAAGAAAAACCTCAATTTGTTTTATTGAAAGAGGTTCAATATCATCCAGTCACCGATGAAGTAATACACATTGATTTTCAAAAAGTAAAAGAAGATGAAAAAATATCATTGGAAATTGCTATAAGAGGGGTTGGAGAATCTCAGGGAGTAAAATTAGGAGGTATATTAGTACAGCTATTGAATGCGGTTACCGTTAAGTGTAAACCTTCTGAGATCCCAGAGTTCTTAGAAATTGATGTAACAGAAATGGAAATGAATACCAATCTTTTTGTTAAAGACATTTCTTTACCTGAAGATGTTGAAATGATAACAGCAGAAGATATTGCTGTGATGTCCGTGCAAGAACCTAAAGAAGAAAAAGAAGAAGAAGTTGTTCTTGAAGAAGATGGCGAAGAAGGAGATTCTGAAGATTCTTCTGGCGAAGAAAAAGAAGAAAAGCCAGGAGATGACAATGCTCCAGAACCTAAAGATGATTCAGATGGAGAAAACCAACAATGATAATCTTTGTTGGTTTAGGCAATAGTGATACAAAATATCTTTCTACTAAGCACAATGCGGGCTTTTGGATGATGGATAGATTTGCTAAAGCCCACGATCTTGAGTTTCAACCAGGAAAAGGAAACTATATTTTTGCAAAAAAAGGCAGTGAATTTTTATTGGTTAAACCAACAACAGGAATGAATAATAGCGGAACTATTATTAGAGATGTATTGAATTTCTATAAAGCAGATACAAAAGATCTTGTGGTGGTTTTTGATGATGTTGATCTTCCATTGGGAGAGATTAGAATCAAAATAGATGGCGGCGACGGTTGCCACAACGGCATGAAGTCGATTATTCAGTCTTTGGCAACAGATAAAATTGCAAGATTAAAAATTGGCATTGCTGCACCTGACTACAGAAGGCCATCAGAAAAATATGTATTAAAACCATTTAATAAAAAATTTCATCCTTTAGTGGATGAGGTGTTAAGTATTGCAAACGATGCAATGCTATCAATACTTAATAAAGGAGCCGATGAAACAATGAACAATTTTAACAAACAAAATATAGGGGTAGCATAGTGAACGATCTATTTATTTTAATACCAGCATCTGGTGTTTTAGCAATTTTATTTGGACTAATAAAAAGCAACTGGATCAGTAAACAAAATCCAGGTAATGAAAAAATGCAAGAAATTGGTCTTGCAATTCGTGAAGGCGCAACAGCATTTATTGTTAGAGAGTATAAGGTTCTCACAGTATTTGTTGTAGTTGTCGCGGGCTTATTATATTGGGTGAACATGGCTAGCAATACAACAGAAGTAGCATTTTCTTTTGTTGTTGGAGCAGCCTGTAGTGCTTTAGCTGGAGCTTTAGGAATGCGCGTAGCAACTTTAGCAAACCACAGAACTACAGAAGCAGCAAGAACTAGCTTAAGCTCAGCATTGAATGTTGCATTTAGTGGTGGAGTGGTAATGGGAATGAATGTAGTAGGTTTGGGAATTTTAGGACTCTCACTTTTATTTTGTATTTATAGTGATGGCTTAGCAGCCACTGATCTGACCAATGTAATGACTAAGGTTTCTGGTTTCGCAATGGGAGCATCTTCAATTGCTTTGTTTGCAAGAGTAGGTGGAGGAATTTATACAAAAGCTGCAGATGTTGGAGCAGATTTAGTTGGTAAGGTAGAAGCGGGAATTCCAGAAGATGATCCGCGAAACCCCGCTACTATCGCCGACAATGTTGGAGACAACGTAGGCGATGTTGCTGGCATGGGAGCAGACTTGTTTGAATCTTATGTTGGCTCTATGATTGGTGCAATGGTTTTAGCAGCAGCAGCGAGTTCAACAGAATTAGTATTTCTTCCTTTGTTTTTAGCAGCAGCAGGAATTGGAGTATCTATTCTAGGAACATTTTTTGTCAAAACAAAAGAAGGCGGTAATCCACAAACTGCTCTTAATATTGGTGTATTTGGTTCAGGCGCGGTCATGTTGGGAGTTAGCTACTGGTTGATTAATAAATTTGTTACAGAATCAGTAAACTTATCAGGAACTCATTCTAATGTTGTGGCAAGCGATTTATTTGGTGCAACAGTGGTAGGTCTTATATCTGGTATATTAATAGGTTTATTAACAGAGTATTATACTTCAGACCATCAAAAACCTTCACAAGCAATAGCAGAAGCTAGCGAAACAGGCTCTGCAACAAATATTATTTCTGGTCTTGCAAACGGTATGTATTCAACAGCATTACCAGTTCTTGTAATTGCTCTATCAATTATGGGAGCATATCATTTTGCACATCTATATGGTATAGCTTTAGCTGCGCTAGGCATGCTATCTACCATTGGAATTCAATTAGCAGTTGATGCATATGGTCCAATTGCAGATAATGCAGGCGGTATTGCTGAAATGGCTGAGCTACCTAAAGAGGTAAGAGAAAGAACTGATAAATTAGATGCGGTGGGTAATACTACAGCAGCTATTGGTAAGGGGTTTGCAATTGGCTCTGCTGCCTTGACATCTCTTGCACTGTTTGCAGCTTTCAGAGAGACAGTTAAAGCAAATACGGGGGTTGAGCTAGTATTAGATATTAGCAACCCAACAATTATGGCTGGGCTACTTATAGGCTCTTCTCTACCGTTTGTATTTTCAGCGCTTGCAATGCAAGCTGTTGGAGATGCTGCTTTTGAAATGATAGAAGAAGTGAGAAGACAGTTTAGAGAAATTAAAGGTCTTTTAGATGGTAAGGCTGGAGTAAAAGCAGACTATGCAAAGTGTGTAGATATTGCTACTACCGCTGCTATCAATAAGATGGTTTTACCTGGAGCCCTAGCAGTATTCACACCAATATTTTTTGGATTAATTCTTAAAAATCCAACCATGTTAGGTGGAGTGTTAGCAGGAGTTACAGTAACAGGAGTATTGTTAGCAATCTTTATGTCAAATGCAGGAGGTTCATGGGACAATGCAAAGAAATATATTGAGTCTGGTGCACACGGCGGCAAAGGAAGCACAGCGCACAAGGCTGCTGTTGTAGGTGATACGGTAGGAGATCCATTTAAGGATACTGCAGGACCATCTTTAAATATTTTAATTAAGCTGATATCGGTTGTATCATTAGTGATTGCACCCCTTATCTAACGGAGAAAGTATATGAATTATTATGAAATATTATATGTTGTTAACCCAAACCATAGTTCAGATAAAATATCTGAAATTATTGGCGAGGTAAGCAAACATATTGAGTCTAAAAAACATGGAATAGTTAACCATAATTTTTGGGAGAAAAAACAGTTAGCATATCCTGTTAATAAACACAAATATGGGAACTATATCCTCTTAAATGCTGAGTTTAAAAATTCAAACTTTGTAAATGAGTTTAAGGTGTTTTTAAATCTTAACTCAGAGGTGCTAAAATATATTATCATTAAACTGGACGATAAACCTGCACCACCCGAAGAAGAGGTTGTAGAAGAGGCTCCCGAAGATAAAGAAGTAAAAGAGGAGGAAAATTAAGATGTTGTCTAGCAGAAAAAAATCCTGTTATTTTAAGAGAAATAACATTCATGAAATTGATTATAAAGATACTAAACTTTTAAATAGGTTTATTAATGACCAGGGAAAGATTACTCCAAGACGAGTCACTGGCACTAGCAGTAAGATGCATAGAAAACTAGTAACAGCAATTAAGAGAGCAAGAAATATTGCCTTGCTTCCTTTTGCAGCTATTGATAGGGATTAAATATGAAATTAATACTTAAAAAAGACGTAGAAAATGTTGGTAATGAGGGTGATGTGGTTGATGTAAAGCCTGGGTTTGGAAGAAATTTTCTGATTCCACAAAAACTAGCAATTACATTTTCTAAACCACAGTTAAGGCGCATAGAAGAAAAACGCATTCAAGAAGACCGTAAAATTGAAAAACAGAAAGACCTCTTATTGGATCTATTAGAAAAGGTTTCAGAGTTAGATATTGCTATTAAAATGAAATCAGAAGACGGTGAAAAGCTATTTGGCTCAGTTACAAAAATAGATATTGAAAAACTTCTAGTTGAAAAAGACATTATTTTTGATAAAAAATATATTGATTTACCTTCTCCTATTAAAACTCTAGGAGAACATGATATTAATGTAAGGTTTAGTAGCGATATATCAGGAAGCTTTAAGCTTATTATTGAAAAAGAAGACTAACTTTTTATTGTTTTAATAATTGTTTTTATATCATTGCATTCACCACAATAGAAGGACATATCTTTAAAGCTCGAGACCTCATCTTTACAGCCTGTTTTCTTATTATTACAACCATAAACATATGATTGTATAGGGCTAGGATCATTACCTATGCTGTTTGTACTTTTTCTCAACCAGTTACGAAAAAAGGCTCTATAGTCTTTTTTTCTTTTATTGGTTGCCTTGAGCCAATCTAACATTTTAGCTAACTCAAATTCTATATCAACAGAAGGGAACTTTTCTGACCATATATCAATTTCTGATTTAATTTGCTCAACCTGATCTTTTTTTGATGGTAACTTTCTTTTAGCGATAGGCGCAATATCATCAAGGCGAGCTTCAAGTTTTGATATTTTTTTTAAAATATCATTTATATCTGCTTTTTTGTTTTTCACTGTCTTAAGTTAATAGTGATTATTTACAATAAAAAAGATTTAAAGGGGATAAAAACATATGAAAATTAAAGCAGAATATATTTGGATTGACGGCTATCAACCCACTGGAAATCTAAGGTCAAAAACAAAAGTCTTAGAAGGTCAAGTTTCTTCTGTATCAGAACTTCCTACATGGGGCTTTGATGGATCAAGTACACTACAAGCAGAGGGCGGAGATAGTGATTGTAAATTAAAACCGGTTTGGATGTGTCCAGATCCAATTCATGGTGGGGATAATATCTTAGTCATGTGTGAAGTTTGTAATCCTGATGGGTCACCACATAAATCTAACGCAAGAGCTGCTCTAGTTGAGCTAGCTGAAAAATTTAAAGAACACAAACCATGGTTTGGAATAGAACAAGAATATACGCTAATGGACGGTAAGCAACCTGCAGGTTGGCCTGAAGACGGTTTTCCAGAAAGACCTCAGGGCCCGTATTACTGTAGCGTAGGATCTGAAGATGTAGCCGCAAGAAACATGGTAGAAGATCATTTAGATTTATGTTTAGAGGCAGGCTTTGAAATTTCAGGAATAAATGCTGAGGTTATGCTTGGACAGTGGGAATATCAAGTAGGACCATTACCTGCTTTAGAAGTTTGTGATCAACTTTGGGTGGCAAGATGGTTGTTAGAAAGGGTAGGAGAAGATTATGGCTTAAGAGTTGATCTTCATCCAAAACCAATAAAAGGTGATTGGAACGGTTCAGGTGCGCACATAAACTACAGTACAGAATCAATGCGTGCAGAGGGCGGTATTGAAGTAATTAATGATGCCTGTGAAAAGCTTGGACAAAACATTGATAAGCATATAGCTGCCTATGGAGCCGACAATGATCAAAGGCTAACAGGAGCTCATGAGACGTGTAGCATAAATGAATTTAAATATGGAGTTAGCGATAGAGGAGCTTCAATTAGAATTCCGATGGATGTTGCAAATGACAAAAAAGGCTACCTAGAAGACAGGCGCCCTGCTTCAAACGTAGACCCTTACAAAGCGTGTGCAGCACTAATTGATACCACCTGTAGTTAATTTTTGGATTTTTGAAGCCATATTCTTAATCTAAAGGTATGATTTCAGAGCACTTACTGGGCTGGTATTCTTCAAATAAGAGAATATTACCATGGAGAGAAACCAAAGACCCCTATAAAATTTGGATTTCCGAAATAATGCTACAACAAACACAAGTAGCCACTGTTATTCCCTATTATCAGCGATGGATAAATAGTTTTCCTAATATTAAAACGCTTGCAAGCGCAGATTATAATGATGTTTTAAAGCACTGGGAAGGACTGGGATATTATTCTCGATGTAAAAACATACATTTAACCGCACAGTCTTTAGATGGAGAGCTTCCAGAAACATTTCATGAACTTATTCAGTTGCCAGGAATTGGGGAATATACCGCAAAAACTATATTGGCTATTGCACACAACCAACAAGAGGTGGGTGTAGATACAAATTTAGAGCGCATTGGTTTCAGACTTCTTGGTTTAAAGAAGAAATCAAAATTCAATAACAATAGAGTTAAAAAGTTTCTTGAAGAAATACAGGACAAGTCAAAACCAGGCGACTTTAATCAAGCTTTGATGGATTTGGGAAGTAGTTTTTGTCAAGCTAAAGCCGCTTATTGTGATCCCTGTCCTATAACAACCGAGTGTAAAGCAACCTTAAATGATAATCCTTTAGAATATCCAGAAATAAAGAAAAGCAAACCAATACCAACAGTAAATGTGGCAGTTTGTATTATTTCTTATAATAGCAAACTATTACTTATACAACGTCCTCAAAATAGAATGCTCGGTGGGTTATGGGAGTTTCCAGGAGGAAAAGTTAAATTGGGCGAGCCAAAAGAAAATGCGACAACACGAGGAGTGAAAGAAGAAACAGGGCTAGTAATTAAAGATCCACAATATCTTGGAGAAGTAAAACATCAATATAGCCATTTTAAAGTATCAATCTCTTTGTTTTATCATACCATAGATGACATTAGTTCTATCAAAATTAAAGAAAATTATATATGGACTACCATGAGAGGGTTAGATAAGTTCCCACTACCAAAGGCAAATTATAAAATGTTAGAACTATTAAATAAGGCGATATAGCTATGCGTAAAATGCTAAGCATTATATTATCATTGTTTATTATCCCAATATTTTTCACTTTTTTTGCATTTTTTTTAATTACTGTTATTTTATTTAGTTATATAGCTCATCCTAGAAATACATATTCTATTTTAGCGCCTTTAGGTGCAAGAATAATTATGCTTAGTGGATTGCAATACTTTTCTGTTAGAGGTTCTCCTCCTCCTAAAAAAGATGGCCCATATTTATTTATGTTTAATCATGAATCTATGTTTGACGTTTTAATGTTGGCGGGAGGTATTCCTTATTACATCAATGCTATTGGGTGGGAAGGAGTATTTAAAATACCATTATTTGGATATATGGCTAAGAGGTATGGTGCATATCCTATCACTCATGACAATACCGATAAAGCTAAACAAACCTTAAAGATTGCAGAAAAAATATTATTGACGGATAAAGACTCAATGGTCTTGTCGCCTGAAGGACAACGTACAATTACAGGTGAAATGGGAGAATTTAAAAAAGGAGGATTCCATTTTGCTAAAGCTACTAATGCAACGATTGTTCCGGTTGGGTTGATTGGGGCTTATCGTGCCAACAAGAGAACTAGCTGGATTATTCATCCAGGAAGATTAACGTTGGTATTCGGTACACCAATTACTTCAGACCAATATTTCGATTTATCTGTTGAACAATTACGAGACTTAACAAGAGAAAAAATTGTTTCTTTAGTGAGTAGTTGATCTCTCATCGTTCTATGGAACTCAGTCATATACTTTATAAAGCAACAACTCTTTCAGAGGCTGTTAAACAATTTGAAAACAACGGATTTAAAGTGGAGTATGGCTCTAAAACTAATCCAAAAAATGCTTTAATATATTTTTCAGAAGGACCATATATTGAAATTCTTGAAGAGAGCCCTGTATCTGGAATAATAAAGTTTTTCTTAAAATTTATTGGTAGAAAGAAAGTAGCTGATCGTTTTGATAGCTGGGAAAATGCCAAAGAAGGATATTTTGATATTTGTTTAGAAAATTATAAAGATAATTTTGATGATGAGGTTAAAATTTTAGATGATCATAATGAAAAATATTTTATCACAAATAGTAGCAGATTAGATACTTCAAACAGATTATTAAAATGGAAACTATTATTTCCATATAATTTGGGGATGCCATTTTTTATGACATATTTTAATATTGATCCAAAGCCAAAAAACTTTGTACACCCCAATGGTATTAAAGGGGTTGATAAGGTGTTTTATCAAATCGACAATAGTTTGATTCCAATTTTTAATAAGTTGAGTACAGATGATGCTATTGAATTTATCGGACAAAAAGAGAGTTTGAGCGTTAGCTTTAAAAAATAATTTTTTTAATTATCTGAAACTTCAAAGCACATCTTCAATTTAGATATCTAATTTTTGGATGAAGCGCACCAATTGCTCCACATCCTCCTGCTAGAATGCCAAAAATCATAAAAATACTTTGGATATTGATAAACTCAGCCAACACCCCAATTATGCCACTTGATATAGCTGTCATACTAATAATAGAAACAGATATTATTGAAAAAATTCTTCCTAAAAATTTCTCTTCTATATTGTTTTGAAGAATTGACACTCGTGCTATAATTAAAAATGGTATTCCGATGCCATGCATAAAAGAGAAAACATAAAATTGAGATAAATTTTCTGCAAAATAATATAAACAGAAGCTTGCTCCATCTATAAACAAGCCTAAAATAAATAAAAACCCATAATTAAATCTACTCCCAATTTTATACATTATGGTAGTACCTAAAAGCATTCCTAGTCCTACAAATGCTTCTGCAATTGCAAAATTTGTTGCCGATCCATGCAAATAAAGTTTAACAAAAATTGGAATCCCCACAACTGCAGGACCCATGACAAAAAGATTACTGAGAAATGTTAATAAAACCATAAATCCTATGGTGGATTGCTCCCTTAAATACTGTAATCCTTCTTTTGTTTTTTTAATAATTTTTTTATAACTAATCTTATCATTCTCTACAGTATCATGAGGCACAAATGAAGCAAAAAAACTAGCTAGGAAGTAAAACAACACACAAACTAGAAATAAATTATCAATCGGATAAAAAATTAAAAATTGTGCAGCGAGTATTGGTCCAACAATAACAGCAGTCTGCCAAGATATATTAGCAATTGAATTGGCCCGCAAAAGACTATCTTTGCTAATCTGTGTAGGAAGATAAGCATTAAATGATGGGACAATAGGCAAAGAAAAACCATTATGAAAAAAAGCAATAATCATTAAAAGCCAAACAGATTTGATATCAAGAAAAAGAAAAAGAGGTATAAGCGATATAACTAGCCCCTGTAGTATTGTAGAACCAATAATCACCTTTGTTTTTGGCAACAAATCCACTACAGAACCAACAAATAACCCAAAAATGATTGCTGGTAAGTATGTTGTCATAGCAACAAACCCAGTAATTTGTTCAGAATTTGTAATGTCTAGTATAAGCCATATAAATGCCACATCATACATAGACCTTGCAATTGAATTGGTGAGAGGCATTCCCCATAAAAAGATATTTAATTGACTTTGTTTGTGCATGTATTGATTTTAGTTATGAAACTACGTATAATATATTCTCTAGCAACTAAGAAAATAAGTAATAATTTATGACATACATTATCACAGACCCATGTGTAGGTACTTGCGACACAGCTTGTATTGAGGTGTGCCCAGTAGATTGTATACATGGTCCAAACGACCCAGAAGGATCAGGAGAGGAAGTAAAAGATCCTAATTTTGATGCTACATCAAAACAGCTTTTTATTAATCCAGAAGAATGCATTGATTGTGGAGCATGTGAACCTGAATGCCCAGTAGACGCTATTTATGACGAAGATGAGATACCAGAAGAATATGAACCATCTATTGCTAAGAACTATGAGTTTTTTGGCCAAGAAGCTCCATAAGAGATTTATATAACATTTTATATCAGTCTTTTCTATTTTTAACTGCCCTTACTTATGATAGAGAAAAATCAAATATTAGAACAACTAAAATCAGTAAATTATCCTGGTTTTAATCGAGATATTGTTTCTTTTGGTATGGTAAAAGAAATTATTATTGACCATAAAACCATTACCATCATGCTTTCTATTTCTTCTCAAAATGAAGAAAAAAAAGCAGAATTGATCAACAGTATACAAGACACGCTCATTGTTGATAATTTTGAAGTTACTATTAAGTTATTAGATAATCCTTCTTCTCAAAACAAAGAAGTGGACACCTCTAACAAACATCAAAACGTAGAAGGAAATATTAAAAAAATTATTGCAGTAGCTAGCGGAAAAGGCGGTGTTGGTAAGTCTACTATTGCGCTGAACTTAGCTGCTGCATTATCGAGGAATGGACATAAAACAGGACTGATGGACTTAGATATCTATGGTCCATCTTTACCTATTACGATGGGCATTCAAGCGAACCCCGAGGTAGATGAAAATCAAAAAATTATTCCTCTAGAAAAACATAATCTGAAACTAATGAGCTTTGGTTTTATTAGTGGCAATCAAGCACCAGTAGTATGGAGAGGTCCTCTTGTCGCTAAAATGACAGAACAATTTTTTAAAGATGTAAAATGGGGAGACTTAGATTATCTAATTCTTGACCTTCCGCCAGGTACAGGAGATGTCCAACTAACTTTATCTCAAAAAATTCCATTAGATGGAGCAATTATTGTTACTACACCCAACGATATTGCTTTAACAGATGTAAGAAAAGGGGCTGATATGTTTAAGAAGGTAGAAACAGAGTTATTAGGAGTGATAGAAAATATGTCTTATATGGACATTAGAGGTGAAGTTGAAGGAGCTAATAAAACAGACCTTATTATTAATGGGAAGAAAATTAAAACAAATAATGATGGACAGTTTAACCTAAAGTTTGATTTATTTAAGCACGGGGGAGGCCATAGTGAAAGTATTAGGCTTGATATCCCACTATTATCAGAAATTCCTTATTCACATAAATTAATGGAGTCAATTGATATAGGAGAACCAATTGTTTTTTATGAAAAAGAAGACCCTATATCAAAAATATTTTTAGACTTAGCAAAACAAATTACCGCCCTATGACAGAACAATTATTTAATCTTAATCATCTTGCAATTATCATGGATGGGAATGGAAGATGGGCGACCAATCAAAACCTAGATCGTATAGCCGGGCATAAAAAAGGTGCTCAGTCTGCTAAGAGAATTATTGAAGCATGTTCAAATTTGCACATTCCCTATCTTACTCTTTATGCATTTTCAAGGGAGAATTGGAATAGGCCAATATTTGAAATAGATAGCTTAATGTCTTTATTGGGCAAAATGCTCACCAGCGAGCTTGAAGAATTAGAGAGGAACAATATAGCGTTTCAAGTCGTTGGAAGAGTAGAGGATTTACCAGGGAACATACAGAAGATTATTATTAATGCTATAGAGAAAACAAAAAATAATACAGGCCTAGTTCTTTCTCTGGCTCTAAGCTATAGCGGCAGACAAGAAATTGTAGATGCAATTAATAAAATTATTGTGAGCGAAAAAAAAGAAATAATAGATAAAGAGATTGTAAAAAATCACTTATATTGCCCTGAAATACCTGATCCGGACTTAATAATAAGAACGGCAGGAGAATATAGGTTGAGCAATTTTTTGTTATGGCAATCTGCTTATGCAGAAATTTATATAAGCAAGAAAAATTGGCCAGACTTTACAGAAAAGGATTTGATAGAGGCATTACAAGATTTTAATGCAAGAAATAGGACTTTTGGTAAATTAACTGATAAGATATGAGAAATATATATATAACTATAATACTATTATTGTTTGTAAACACGCTATACGGACAAGAAGTAAACCTTTATCGTGTTAATATTGAAGGGAATACTACCACTTCAGATAAAATGATCAAATATTCTGCAGGCTTACGCGATGGAACCCAGATTCAAAGATCTGATATATCTACTGCCGTAACACGACTATGGGACTTAGGCCTTTTTAGCGATGTTAATATTGTATTAAATAATGACTCTGAGTATGGAGTTGAGATTACAATTACAGTAGAAGAAAGTCCTACATTAAATCAGATTTTATTTGAGGGAATCTCTGTAAGAGAAACAAGATTTACTGAAAAAATTGATTTAAAAACAGGCCAAAGAATTCGTCCAAGTTCTTTGGACGCTGCTACTAAAAAAATTAAAGAAATTTATAGAGAGGATGGATATTTTGATGTCGAGGTTGAATCAACGATAGAGGTTCCGCAAGATACTTTAGTGCGCACTAATTATGCAAGAGATGTGGTTTTTTCTGTTACAGAGAATGAAAAATATAGATTAGAAAATATCACACTTGAAGGGAATAGTCATTTTTCAGAACGTAAACTAAAAAAAGAATTAAAAGAGACAAAAGAAAGAAAATGGTGGTCTTTTTGGGTAAAAAGTTTTGATGAAAAAACTTTTGAAGAAGACAAAAAAGCTCTAGCTCTTTTCTATCAAAATGAAGGATATAGAGATTTTCAAATATTAAGCGATACCCTAATGGTGGATAAAGAAAATTTATCATTAACATTAGCACTCTCTATTGATGAAGGAGAGCAGTACCATTATCGAAACTTTACATTTGAAGGTAATGAAATTGCCGATGAAGCGACTCTAAGACAATTACTAAAAATTCAAGAAGGAGACACTTATTCAGAAGAAGATTTTACTAAATCAGTTTATGAAAATATGATGAGTGTTTATCAAGACAAAGGATACATATTTAGCAATGTTACTCCCGAAATTATACCATTTGGTTCAGATTCTTTAGATATCAATTTTGTTTTTACTGAAGGAAGTAAGGTGTATATAGAGAATATTTTTGTTTCAGGAAATGATAAAACAAGAGAAAATGTTATTAGGAGAGAATTAAAATTATTCCCTGGCGATGTTTTTAATAGATCTAAGTTAATGCGTAGTCAGCGCGATATTTGGATACTAAATTATTTTGACAATGTTATACCCGATGTTAATCCTATATCCGAAGACAAGGTCAATCTAGATTTTGTAGTTCAAGAAAAAAAATCTACCCAAAGAATTAATGCCAATCTTGGTTTTACTGGTGAGTACGGTATCACAGGTGGAGCAGGCGTAGAGTTTGATAATTTTATGGGTAGAGGACAAAAATTTAATGTTGGACTAAGCACAGGTACTAATTTTTCTATATACTCTAATCAAGAACCTTCAAAATACAAATCTTTAAATATTAGCTTCCAAGATCCAATGATTAATGATAGTCCATATTTGGTTGGAGCATCCATCTTTTATTCTTATAGAGGGTCTTCTACTAATTATTATTTTCCACTAGATTTCACGGTTGCAGGAGCTGTTACAAGTTTTGGAAGAAGACTAGATTGGCCAGATGATTTCTTTAGAGTAATGTGGTCTGCAAAAATTATGGAAAAGCAATATGAGGGGACACAAGAAGATATCGATTCATATATTGGAGGCCTTGATAAGACCAGGGGTATTAGTTTATCTCAAATGTTGTCTAGAGATAGTCGTAACAGAGCAGAGTTCCCTACCAGCGGTTCCAGATTTCACATTGAAAACACTTATTCCGGCGGAGTATTAGGTGGAAACGAAAATTTTCAAAAACATATACTAGATCTACAATGGTTTACACCGACTTTTTCTAAGGTTATACTCTATAACTCTTTTAAGCTAGGAGTCATTAAAACATTGGATGTTGATGATGATGTAAAAAGTTTTGTACCATTTGATGAAAGGTTTATTATGGGAGGTAATGGGATACCCTATGGTAATGCTTTACGAGGATATCCAGATAATTCTATCGGACCACAAACAGCTTCTGGTCAAGCCGTAGGTGGAAACTCAATGGGTAGGGTAACAACAGAGTTAAGATTCCCACTATCAGAAAATCCTGTAATATATGTAATGGCCTTTGGAGAAATGGGAAATGTTTGGAACAGCTCAAAGATGTCTGAGCCGTTTTATATAGATAGAAATGGCCCACTTTCTATGAAAAAGTCTGCCGGTGTTGGTGTTAGGTTTTTTATGCCAGGTATTGGTAAATTAGGGTTTGATATGGGATATGGATTTGACGATATTAATGGTGATGGAAATCCACAAGGTTGGGAATATACTATCACATTTGGACAAACGTACTAAAGGAGAGAATAAAGTGTATAAAAAAATAGCAATTTTATTACTACTAGTTAGTGTTTCATTTGCTCAACAAAAAATGGGTGTAGTTTTCTCAGAGAAAATTAGACTTGATTTTGAAGAGTTTAAAGAAGTAGAGCAACAATTACAGCTTGAACTACAAGTAATTCAAAAAGAATATCAAACAATGGCTACTGAGCTTGATAGTATGATTAAAGAGTTTGAGCAACAAAGTTTGATGATGTCAGAAGAGTTAAAGAAAGCAAAAGAGCAAGATATTGTAGATATGAATAATTCAATGCAAAGCTATCAACAGGCAAAGGTTGGGCCTAATGGAGAATTAACCAAGAAGCAAGCACAACTAGAGTATGAATTAGTTCAAAAGTTTAAGGCCGCAGTTGATGCTGTCGCAATATCAAAAGGCTATGATATTATTATGGACGGCTCTCAAGCATCTCTTTACACTAAACCAACACACGATCTTACAGATGATGTTCTTTACGAACTAAGAAAATCTAACGAATAAAGAGGTTTCTTTTGTTTACGCTTGAACAAATTGCCTTAGAGGTAGAAGGCGTAATAGTTGGTGATCATTCCATTTCTATTACTGATGTTGACGACATTGAACGCGCTAATAGCGGATCAATATCGTTTGCTTTTTTACCTAAGTATAAAAAGAGCATCCTTTCCTCTAATGCTTCTGCCTTTGTGGTTACTAACGAAGAAGACTTACAAAATCTCCCTGGTATTATAGTTAAAAATCCATATTTAGCTATGATTAAAATATTAGACATGTTTTCTAGTAAGATTCCTCCAGATTATACAATCAATCAAAATGCAGAAATTTCAAATTCAGCTTCTTTAGGTAAAAATGTAGGCGTTGGTCCATTTACTGTTGTTGGAGATAATGTTATAATTGGAGATAATGTTATAATTGGTTCTGGCACTAAAATTAGCACTGGTAGCACCATAGGATCTAATTCAGTTATCAAAGATAATGTATCAATATATGAAAATATTAGTATTGGAGAAAATACAGTAATCAATAGTGGATCTGTTATTGGGAGCGATGGATTTGGCTTTACTACAATTGAAAAAATACATCATAAAATTCCTCATATTAAAAAAGTGATTATAGGAAATTCTGTAGAGATAGGTGCAGGTTGTACTATTGATAGAGGTTCTGTAAAAAATACTGTCATTGAGGACCATTGTAAATTTGATAACCAAATCCATATTGCCCACAATGTAACAGTTAAAGAGGGTTGCTTATTAGCAGCAGGAGTAACTGTTGGTGGCAGTACAACTATTGGAGCATATTCTCAAGTTGGAGGGGAAACAGCTATTGGACCCCATGTGATATTAGGAGAAGAATGTATGTTTGCTGCAAGATCCTGCGTTTTAAAGTCTTTAGATGGAGGTCAGCTATATGCTGGTAATCCTGCTCGGCCTCTTAAAGAGAAACAAAAAAGAGATGCGGTATTCACAAGATTGGAATTGTTAGAAAAAAGAATAAAAAAACAATGAAAAGACAACAAAAAACCATTAAATATCCAGTATCGTGCACTGGTGTTGGGTTGCATACAGGTGTAGAGAGCACTATTACTTTTCGTCCAGCTGAAGACAATTATGGAATCAAATTTCTAAGAATTGATAAAGACGACCAGATTATTACTCCTTATATAGACAATGTAGTAGATTTAACTAGAGGAACTACTATCGAAGAAAATGGCATAAGAGTCCATACAACAGAGCATGTTATGTCAGCATGCGCAGGCATGGGTGTTGATAATCTTGTTATTGAACTTAACAGTAAAGAGCCGCCAGTGATGGATGGTAGCGCAAAAGATTTTGTAGCTGCTTTAAACGAGGGCAACATTATTGAACAAGATTCTGAAGTTAATTTTTTAAAGATCACTAAACCTGTAGTATACACAGATGAGGAAAAAGACGTAGAAGTCTTAGCAGTCCCTTATAATGGGTTTAAAACCACCTTTACTATCCAATATGATTTAGAACAATTAGATGTTCAGTATAGTTCTGTACAAAATATGTATACGAATTATGAAACACAGATTGCTCCGGCGCGTACTTTTTGTTTGCTAAGCGAGATAGCAGGATTAGAAAAACAAGGATTAATTAAGGGGGGCAATCTCGGTAATGCCGTGATTATTGTAGATACAGAAATTGATGACGAAGAAGTAAGTTTCTTTAAGAAAAGATTTGGGATTAAGTTCTATGTAGGAAATCGCGGGCTATATAAATCACAGATTTTGCGATTTAAAAATGAACCTGTTAGGCATAAAACATTAGATTTATTAGGAGACCTTGCATTATTAGGGAAACCAATACTAGGCCATGTGACTGCAATTAAAAGCGGACATAAAGGCAATGTTGAATTTGCAAAACTATTGAGAGAAGAATTCAAGGATCAATTTAAATGAAAGACATTAATTATATATTGGATGTAATGCCACATCGCTATCCATTTTTAATGGTAGACCGCATTATCGAACATCATAAGAAAGAGAGTATTAAAACTTTAAAAAATGTTTCTATAAATGAACCACATTTCAATGGGCATTTTCCTGACAAACCTATTATGCCAGGAGTATTAATTTTAGAATCTATTGCACAGTCTGGATGTTTGATTGTGGTCGATTTTATGGAAGATATTTCTAAAAAATTGGTTTTTATTTCAAAAGTGATAAATTATAAAATACATAATAACGTGATCCCTGGAGATCAGCTTTGCATTGAAGCAAAATTATTAGACCATAAATTAGGTTCTTTTAAATTTAGCGCTACATGTACAGTGGAAAAGGAGAAGGTAGCTTCAGCAGAGTTTTTTGCTACCATAGTAGATAGATAATGAGCAATATACATCCAACAAATATTATAGCAGATTCAGCGAAGGTTGGTAAGAATGTTACTATTGGTGCCTACAATGTCATTGAAGATAATGTAATTCTTGGAGATAATGTAACTATAGGAAATTTTAATACTATCGGGGAGTATACTGAGATTGATAATGAATCTAAAATTTTTCATAATAGTAGCATCGGAGTAGAACCACAAGATAAGAAATTTGGTGGTGAAAAAACTAAACTAATAGTTGGTAAAAGAACAGTTATTAGAGAGTTTGTGACTCTAAATCGTGGAACAAAGGCTACAGGAGAGACAGTAATTGGAGATGATGTATTAATTATGACAGGAGTGCATGTTGCACATGATTGCATTGTCGGTAATAACGTCATTCTTGTCAATTTAGTTGCACTAGGGGGTCATGTTGAAATAGATGATTGGGCCATTTTAGGTGGAGCAAGCACTGTACATCAATTTTGTAAAATAGGTAAGCATGTCATGTTAGCAGCTAATTCAAAAATTGTACAAGATGTTCCACCATATATATTAGCGGGAAAACATCCATTAAGATATGCTGGGATTAATGCTCTAGGCTTATCTAGAAGAGGCTTCAGTAAAGAAGAAAAATCATTGATTAAAAAAGTTTATAAATATTATTTCAGATCTGAATTAAATACATCTATTTCACTTAAAAAAATAAAAGAAGAGTTTCAAGACAATGAACATGTTAATGAGATTGTTAATTTTATAGAAAATAGTGATAGAGGAATCATTTAATAAAGTTTCAATGAAAAGAATTGCCATATTTGGATCAACAGGCTCTGTTGGTGTTCAAAGTTTATCAGTAATTAATCAAAACAATGATCAATTTAAAATTGTATGCTTGTCTTGTAATTGTAATGCAGATTTGCTTTTTGATCAGACAAAGCGTTTCATGCCTGAAAAGATTGCAATTAATGTGTTAGATATAAATCACCCACTTAGATCTTTTTGTAAAAAAAATAATATCGAGTTAATTACAGGCAACAATTCTTCCAATCTTTTATCTGCATATAAGAATGTTGATTTGGTTATCAATTCAATTGTCGGTACAGATGGTTTGGTTCCAACATTAAATACGGTCAATAACAATATTGAACTCGCATTAAGCAACAAGGAATCTTTGGTTTTAGGAGGACATTTGATTATGCCAAAAGTAAAAGAAAATACAGCAAATCTAATACCAGTAGATAGTGAGCATTCTGCAATTTTTCAATGTCTTTATGGGGAAGAAGAAAATACTCTTAAAAAAATTATCTTAACTGGAAGTGGAGGCCCATTCTTAAAACGAAAAATTGATACCTTTCAATCTATTAAACCCGAAGAAGCATTAAAGCATCCTAACTGGGAGATGGGGAAAAAGATTTCTATCGATTCAGCTACTATGATGAATAAAGGACTAGAGCTAGTAGAGGCAATATGGCTATTTGATATTGATGTCAAAGATATAGAAATTGTTATTCATCCTGAATCAATCATACACTCTATGGTTCAGTTTGTAGATGATTCGTATAAGGCACATCTTGGCATACCAGACATGAAAATCCCTATACAATATGCTCTGTCTTTTCCTGGAAGAATTCCTAGTAACTATGGTACCTTAGATTTTGCTGATATTGGTCAATTTACATTTTTAAAACCAGACTATAATCGTTATCCAACATTAAGATTATTAACCGATTTAATTCCAAAAGGAGGCAATAGAATTCCTATCATGAGCATGGCTAATGATCATATTGTCCATCAATTTTTAAATGAAAAAATTCTTTTTACAGATATAGAAAAATTACTTGAAAAAACAGTCAATGAGTTTGAAGATAATTCCAATCCTTCCGCAGAAGATTTACTTACATTAAATGAGCAAATAAAACTATATTTAGGCTAATTCTATGATATATATAATCGCATTTATTATCCTTATTGGCATTATTGTTTTTGTCCATGAACTTGGCCATTATTTAGCTGCTAGAAGCGTAGGGGTAACAGTAGAAAAATTTTCTATTGGTATGCCCCCAACCGTATATAGCTATAAACCTAAAAATTCTAAAACAGTTTTTGCTATCGGAGGAATTCCATTAGGCGGGTATGTACAAATGAAAGGTATTATAGACGAGAGTATGGAGTCTAGTTTTACCGGCGCAGATGATGAGCTGGAATCAAAGAGCGCTTTAGAGAAAATTTGGGTTATGAGCGCAGGAGTTATTTTTAATATCATTCTTACTTTCTTTGTTTTTTCTGCTATCGGTGCTATAGATGGAGATACTATTCCTGTTGATAAAGATGTTATAATAGATTTTATTGTGCCTGGTGGCCCCGCAGAAAATGCTGAATTACTAGCTGGAGATCAAATCACTTCAATTAATAATATTGAAGTTGACAGTTGGAATGCGGCTGTAAACATAATAGAAAACAATCCAAATCAAGAAGTGCCTATTACTTTTATAAGAGATGGGCAGTCTTATCAAAATAATATTCTATTATCTTCGAGTGCAAACTTTAAGGCAGGTAGAGTAGATCAAACTATTGGATTAATTGGTATTGCTAAAGATATGAAAAACAAAAATCTTAATTTTATTGAGTCTTTTCAATATGGATATAATCGTACTGCATGGTCTATGGTATTAATGAGCTCTTCTTTAAAAATGATTTTTCAAGGCAATGTTTCTAAGGATGATGTGGGGAGCGTTGTTATGATTGGCCAGATGGCTGGAGATGCAGCACAAGCTGGATTAAGCCCATTTTTATTTTTAATGGCTTTAATTAGTGTCAATTTAGCATTTATCAATATTTTGCCAATTCCAGGACTTGATGGCGGCCATATCATGATAATACTTATTGAAGTGTTGATGGGAAGAAAATTATCAGTAAAAGCAAGAATGCGCATCCAATCAATTGGAATGTTTATCTTGCTATCACTAATGGCCTTCTTGTTAATTAATGATATTGCTAGACTTTTTTAGTTTTAGCACAATTACTCCATTATTTAATTTTAATGATATCTTTACTGGAACAGCTCTATCATTAACAAGCCCATATGAAACCTGTATATCACCTTTATTTTTCAATGCAGATTTTCCATTATGTAGAGGCTTGTATGTGTAAGAGTCAAATTTTCCAGCAGGAGTACGTACAGTTTTAATTCCAATATTTTGAATTTCGATTTCTCTAATCTTTTTGCCGTCTAAAATAGTAAATACTTTTGAATCTTTTTCTCCAAGATCTTCATTTTTTAGAATCATAATTAAAGAATAGGGGTCAAGCACGTTTTTTGGGACATCGTACTCTTTATTATTTGTCGTTGCTATATTTCCTTGAACTATAGTAGTTGATTCACGCCTTCTGTTGCCTTCACGTAGTTTTTTAACCTGTTTAACCACTGTAAGCGTTTCAACGTCTACCCATACATCTATTTTATCTCTTATTTTATAAATAATATCTCCAACCTTTGAGGTCCTAACTACAAAATTTAAGCGATAGGCTTCTTTTCCATTAATGTTCTCTATTTCTTTAGTATTAAGACTAGCGGAACCTAATTTTATTAAGTCTGGTCCTACTTTGATAAAATCAACAAATAGGTCATATTTATATTCTTCTCCAGGTATAAATATAGGGCCTTGATCAATTGCTTCTTGTCCTAATAGGAATGATATAAAAAGTATGGGAATAATCTTCTTCATTCTTTATCTAATTTGAGAAATATTGTCTTTATCAAAAATATAAATTTTAGAAGCATTCCTGTTTTTTATTGTTCCTGCATCTAAAATTAAATCTATATCACTGCCAAACGTTTCCTCTATTTCATCTGGATTGTTTAGCGGTTCCTGGCTGGTAGCATTAATACTGGTTGTTGTAATAGCTTTTTTATATAGAGATAATAGCTTTATCAAGAAAGGGTAATTAGGCACACGAAATCCAATTTTATTATCTTTGGTAATTATCTCATTAAATGCACCTGATTTATATTCTACAATGCAGGTATCCCCATTGTTGATAATCTCTTCCATTTTTTTTCTAAATTGAGAAGGAATAATCAATTTTTTAGCAATTTCCTCAAAACTATGTATAATAATACTCATCGGAGCTCTACGACTCTTGATAGCATTAATCTTTTCTATGCCTTGAATATTATTTATATCTGTGCCGATACCATAAATTGTATCTGTAGGATATGCGATAATTTTATTATCTGCTAATGCTAATAATGCTTCTTTAATTGCATCAGGACGGTCTATCTTTATTCTTTTCATTTTATCGGTGGAATGTTTTCCATCTTTTATGAAACCAAAAATATTGCTCTGGATTTTTTTGAACAGCCCTTTCTATTTCTGACGTGTATGCTTGCACAACTTCATCAATACTCAGATTATTATTAGGATTAATTTCTTTAAAGTTCACATCATATTGATTACCACCATTTACAATAGAAAAGAAAATAATAGGGGACCCCATTCTTTTATTTAATATTGCTGCTCCAGACGGGGTAGATGAAGGAATACCGAAAAAGTTTACTACCTTTCCTTTTTTTCTCGAATCTTGATCACTTAATAGTATAAGAATCTCATTGTTATTTAAAGCATTTTTAAGGCCAGAGTTTGACTCACCTTTATAGATTTGCCTTTTCATATAATTTTCTCTGATTTCTCTAAAAAATTGATCACCTCTTTTTTGTTTTTTTGCTACTCCACATATAGAATACCCTTTATTCCCCAGCGCATAAAACATTTTTTCAAAATTTCCAAAATGTCCACTAACAAAAATCACTCCCTTGTTTTTCTTTAAAGCACTATCTAAAATATCAAGATTATGAAAGTTGATTTCTTTGTCTTTAAAGTATTTTGGAAATGAGATGAAATCTAAAAAATCTTTTATAGCAAACTTATAACAATGAGAAGCCATATTTTGGTACCATTCTTCTGATTTGTTAGGAAACGCTTTTTCTAGGTTATCCAATACTACTTTTTTTCGCATTTTTAGCCAATGGAATAGTAGATTATAAAAACATTTATCAGTAAATTTATTTAAGAATTTTGGAGAAATTCTTAAGAAGAATGAAAGCATTTTCAAAAATATATACATTGGGTAAATGTAAATCTTTGTACTAGCAATGAAAACAAAATTTCAATACATATGGTTATTTATTTTATTTATCGCTTTAAGTGGTACTATAGCTGAAGAAACAAAAAAAAATATTTATATCATTCCTATACAGAATACAATTGATTTAGGTATACCAAGTTTTGTTAACCGCGCTATAGATATAGCTGAATCTAATAATAGTGAATTAATTATTTTTGATATAGACACTTTTGGCGGTCGAGTTGATGCTGCTACACAAATCAAAGATTCTATATCAGAAACAGAAATTCCTACTATTGCTTTTATCAATAGGAGAGCAATATCAGCAGGATCTTTAATTTCTTTATCTTGTGATAAAATTTATATGACAGATGGTGCAACAATCGGCGCAACTAGTGTTGTAGACATGACAGGATCAAAGCAGTCAGAAAAATCTCAAAGTTATATGAGAGAGGAGATGGCGGCTACTGCAGAAAAAGCAGGAAAAAACCCCGATATTGCTAGAGGAATGGTTGATGAAGAATTGAACTTTGAATTTTTAGTTATCAATGGAGATTCTTTGCAAGTAGACGATATTGAAGGAAGAAAAGAGGGTAAGCTGATTACGCTTACAACAGAACTTGCATTAAAATATGGTATTGCTAATGGCAAAAGCGAATCAATAGAAGAGATTCTATCTAATCTTGGTATGGAAAATTATAATATTATTACTTTGAATGAAAATTGGTCTGAAGATATGGTTCGTTTTCTTACAGATCCTACCATATCATCCCTACTAACTACATTTGGAACCATTGGGATTATTTCTGAACTATATAGTGCTGGCTGGGGAATTGGAGGGACCATTGGAGTTATATGTCTTACATTAGCATTGGGAGCAGGATATTTAACTCAATTAGCTTCTTCATTAGATTTATTAATTATTATGACTGGCTTATTGTTGCTCGTAGTAGAATTTATAGCTATTCCTGGATTTGGTTTTTTTGGTATTGCAGGAATTGGTGTATTATTCTATGGTTTATACTTGCTCTTAATTCCTGATATTCCTGTAAGTGATGAAATATATTCACAAGCACTCGATGGATTTTCCTGGGGAATTGTTGGAGGTATCATTTGCCTAATAATGGTTATTAATTTGCTATTAAAATCAAAGTTTTTAGAAAAATTTATTACAGTAAACTCAAATAAATCTAGCCTTAAAAAGAATTACAAAAAAAGAGGGAAGGTGTAGTATTATATGAGAGTTTTTGAATAAATTATAGAATATTTTATAACAAAAGGAGGAGTAATGGGACTTTATGTTGCCTTACCGTTAATATTATTTATTTTATTATTATTATGGATTGTTCCCGTAGGACTATGGTTGCAAGCTATATTCAGCATTGGTGGTGGACACGTCACTATTTTTAATTTAATTGGAATGCGATTTCGAAGAGTGCCCCCAGCAATTATTGTAAATGGCCTCATTGCATCTCGTAAAGCAGGTATTGATTTAGAAAGTGATGCTTTAGAAGTCCATTACATGGCTGGTGGCGATGTAGACAAAGTTGTAGATGCTTTAATTGCAGCATCAAAAGCTGGAATTGAATTAACCTTTGCGATTGCTACAGCAATTGATTTAGCAGGACGCGATGTCTTATCTGCAGTTCAAACCAGTGTATATCCAAAAGTTATTGATGCGCCAGTAGATGGAAAATTATCTGCTGTATCAAAAGACGGTATTGAGGTAAGAGCACGAGCTCGAGTAACAGTTAGAACGGATATACCGAATCTAGTTGGAGGAGCAACAGAAGACACTATTATTGCAAGAGTTGGAGAAGGAATTGTTAGTGCCATTGGATCTAAAGAATCCTATGAGAGAGTTTTAGAAAATCCAGATTCAATATCAAGAAATGTGCTTGATAAAGGGTTAAATCATGGTACAGCATTTGAAATTCTCTCCATTGATATTGCTGATATCGATGTAGGAAAAAATATTGGTGCCCAATTACAAGCTGATCAGGCAGAAGCAGACTTAAGAGTTGCACAAGCAAAAGCAGAAACAAGAAGAGCGATGGCAGTAGCACTTGAGCAAGAAATGAAAGCTAAGGTTGTTGAAGCAGAATCCGAAGTACCTAAGGCAATGGCTGAAGCATTCAGAGCAGGTAATCTTGGAGTATTAGATTACTATAAACTTGATAATATTGCTTCTGATACTAGTATGAGACAGTCTATTGCAGGTACAGGCGAAGAAACCAAAGACGATTCAGAGGATTAAATTTGGAAGAATTACTGTATTGGGGGGCGATACTAGGTTTTTATCTTTGGTCTGCTTATAAAAGCAACCAAAAGAAGGCTAAACGATTAATTCCAAAAGAACCTCCCATTGAGAAGAAGGCAGAAGAAATCCCTCAATTGCCTAATAATCAAAAAATCAATATACTAGATTTTTTGAACGAAGCATTTGAAGAATCTGTTTCTCCTTTAGAAAATAAAACTAAAGAATCTGTTCCTAGCATTGAAGACCATGCTGTAAAAGAGAAATTTTTAGATCATTTTAACAGCGATCACGATTTAAGCAATGTTGATGATCGTCATCTCGATCATTTAAACATAAAAGAACAACACTTAGATAAATTTCAATCACAATTAAAGCATAAAGAGATAGATTTAACGCAGCATAATCAGACTCTTGTATCTGTTCAAAATAAGTATAAAAGAAATCCTACAAAACTTGGGATAATTATGCAGGCAATTTTTGAACCACCTAAAGCAATGCAATAAATAAAATGAAACTATTAATAATGGGCCCACCAGGGGCAGGGAAAGGCACACAAGCAAAAGTACTTGCAAAAAAATATAATCTCCTACATTTATCAACTGGTGATATTTTGAGACACGAAATAGATAAAAAAACAGAGATAGGATTGGAAGCAAAATCTTATATGAATAGAGGAGATTTAGTACCAGATAGCGTTTTGTTGACTATTATCAAAAATGTATTAACTAAACTGAAAGATTCTGGAGTGATTCTAGACGGATTTCCAAGAACCGTTCCTCAAGCTGAAGGATTAAATAAGATTTTTGAGAATCTTAATTTAAGAATAGATTATATATTAAATATCCATGTAGAACCCAATATTTTGATTAACAGATTAATTGAAAGAGCTAAAAATTCGGGTCGAAAAGATGATACAGAAGAGGTAATTGTCAATCGTCAAAAAGTTTATGAAGATTTAACAGCACCATTAATTCATTTTTATAAAGATGAAATTATTCAAATTGATGGCAATGGGCCTATTGAAGAAGTTACCAGTCGAATTCTAGAAACAATGCAATAATGATTGTTGTTGGAATAACTGGAGGGATAGCTTCTGGTAAAAGCACAGCATCTTCTATTTTGAAAAAAGAATACAATGCATATGTTTTTGATGCAGATGAAGAAGCTAAATTATTACTATCTAATCAAGAAGTATCAGAAAAAATTATCCAATCTTTTCCAGATTTAAAAAGCACTGACCCAAAAGAGATGAGTAAAATAGTATTTAAAAATCAAGAAAATCAGAAAAAACTCAATAGTATTGTTCATCCAGCTCTAAGAAGTGAAATGATCAAAAGAATTGACAGGGCACGCAATCAAAAGAAACATCCTATATTTATTAGTGATGCGGCGCTTATTATTGAGAGCGGTTCTTATGAGTATTATCATAACTCTGGAGCATACCTGATATTATTAACTAGCTCTGAATCGATACGAATTAAACGTGCTTTATCTAGAGGTAATTTATCAGAACAATCTATTAGAGAGCGCATGGCATTACAGTGGAACGATGAAAAGAAAAAAGATTATGCAGACTATATTATTGAAAATAATGGTTCTGTAGATGATTTAAGATCAGCAATTCGTTTTTTAGTTAAAGAAATAAAAGAAAATGCAAAGATTAGCTAAAATCATATTCTGTTTCATAATTATTGCATGTGGATCGGATGGATCTAAAGTGGTATCATCTAGCGGTGTTCTAGACCCTAATAGTGGGAATGGTAGCGGCAATGGTAATGGAGATAGCAACACTGGTATACCAGATCTTAATGTAGAATTGATTTCTTATTATAATGATGACACCGCATCCTTTGCGACAGTATTTGGCAATTATACTCGCAATTTTATTGTTCATACTCCTCCCGGTTATAGCGTGAATAGCGATCCATTACCATTATTGTTTGTATTGCATGGCTATACAAGTGAAGCACCTGTTATTAGGAGCTACTCTGGATTTGATAGTATTGCAGATGAAGAGAATTTTATTGTAGTATATGTTCAAGGCACTACAGACTCGGTTGGAAACACAGGATGGAATGTTGATGTTGTTTCCACATTTGCTGAAGTAGATGACGTAGGATTTTTTGCTGCTTTAATCAAATATTTTAAAACAAATTATAGCATTAATAATGATAAAATCTTTTCGTCTGGAATGTCTTTAGGTGGATTTATGAGCTATAGATTAGCATGTGAATTAGAGGAAATAAATGGTATTGGTTCTGTTACTGGATCTATGGCAGCATACTATAATTGCATCCCACCAAATAAAAAAAATATTATTCATTTCCATGGCACAGCAGACAGCGTAGTGCCTTATAATGGAAATTTTTGGAGTACTAATGTAGAAAATGCACAAGCATTCTGGAATGAGTATAATGATTGTCAAAATCAGTCTGAGGTTACAATTCCAGACTTTAATGGGGATGGAGTCTATTCTACTCAGCTAACTTCTTATAATTGTGATGGAAATCGCGAGGTAATTTTATATACTATGCAGGATGAAGGACATACATGGTTTAAAACTGAATGGGGGCATGATATAAATGCCTCACAATTAATTTGGGAATTTTTTAAAGATAAATAATCAAAATAATTCATTGGTTAAGCAGTGTACAGAACCACCACTTAAATTAAATTGAGAAACACTCGATATATGCATTAGAATATTATTTGCAGCAGTAAAATCTTCCACTTTTTTACTTAAAATAGGTGCTCCACTAATCAAAATACCAGGAAGAGTTAATGCATTCATTGCAGCTCTAGCTTCCAATGATTTTTTTTGGCTATAATTCTCAATATCAATTAATTCCCAACTGTTTTTTGAGCAAAGATCTCTTAGCGTAGCATAATTTTTATCATCGAATACTTCTTTAGCACAATTTATTCCTATACAGTCATAATCTTTATTAAAAATAGGACAAATTGCAGTATCTAAATGATAACCTCCGGATGGCAAAAGATGCAATTCCTTTACATCCATTAATTCTGCTGTGGATTCTACTCCTTTTAGATTATTTCTAGATATACCCGCTAGCAGTACATTTTCCTTTGGTAAATAAAAGAATTCACCACCTTCTGCTAAACAATCTTGATCAGGTAGATAAGATATTGTATACCCTAACTGCTTTAGTTTGTCGACTACAAATTTTCCTTCATCAAAACGTTCTTCAAGTCGCATATTACACATAACAATTTTTTTTGCTGTATTGCACAAAAAGTGATCTCGCATAAAAATAAAGTCAAATTTTTCTGCTTCTTCTAATTCTTTTGTAAAAGGGATAGATAACGTTTCTATTTCCAAGTTTTCAATAGCGTGTTTGAGATTATTATGTTCAGAACAAACTAATTCTTGGTTAGGAGTTGCTCCATCTGCCATCATATCATTATCTTTATATGCAGAAATTCCGGATCCCCACCAATCATTCTCTGGTAAACCACTTAAGGCAATTTTTATTTTATTTGAATGTATCAAGATAATAAACTTACAATTTTTAAATTAACTTTATAAGACTAAATTCTAACTGTCATGAAAAATGAAGTACTAACTGTAAAAGACCTAAATCGTTATCTGCCTGCTATGAAGACCAATGAAGATATGAAGTGGGGCAATAAGTTGCGAGAAGGTTTATTTTTGTCAGATCCCATTGATGGGCTAGCAAATATTCCAGATGAATCGATTGATTTAATTGTAACGGAGCCTGGCTCACAACCAAAGAATAATAGTTTATCTGGTAAGAGCCCTACATTTACTAATTATATAGATTGGGTGGATGGCTGGTTAGAAGAGTCTAAGAGAGTTTTATCTCCAAATGGGTCAATTTATATTATTTGTCCTTGGCAAGCATCTTCTATGTATCATTCTATATTAGATAGAAAGTTTATTCTTCAGTCTAGAATTACTGCAGAACGAAAGTCTGAAGAACAAAAATCGGGTCAATGGAGAAATAGTATATCAGATATCTGGTTTGCTACAAAGACAACAGATTATGTATTTAATCAAAATTATGTTGTAGATGGAAAAGTAATCAATGACTCTACTTCAGAAGACACTAAAGAGAATCTATGGTTTCATTTAGACTATGATGAGATTATCCATAGGATTTTAAAAGCAAGCAGTTTCAAGTTGCATTGGGTATTAGACCCATTTATGGGGGTTGGAAATGTAGGGTCCGTTGCAAAAAAAAGAGGGAGAAGATTTATCGGTTTTGAGTCCAGCCAAGATCAAATATTATTAGCCATGAAAAATATTAATGAGGGAGAGTGATCTTATGTTGCAGAAGATAGAAAATGATTTAAAAGATGCATTAAAAAACCAAGATAAAACAAAATCTGGAGTACTACGTCTTTTAATCTCTAAATGTAAGAACAAGTCAATTGCAACAGGAAAACCTTTAGAGGATAGTGAAGTCATGAAAGTTTTGCAGACTGCGGCTAAACAACATAAAGAATCAATTAAGCTATACAAACAAGGGAATAGGATTGATCTTGTAGATCAAGAAACTGCAGAGCTTGGTGTGGTAGAAGGATATTTACCATCTATGATGAACGAAGATGAAATTAAAGCTATTGTATTATCTGTTATTGATAAAACTGGGGCTTCTAGCATGGCAGACTTTGGCAAAGTAATGCCAGAAGCAATGAAACAGGGTGCAGGTAAAATTGATGGGGGAGTTGCACAAAAGATTTTAAAAGAATTATTATCTTAATATGATTATTGATATCCTTTTTTCTCTTTTAATTGTCTTTAATGCTGTTCTTGGTGTTAGAAAAGGATTGTTTGATGCCGTATTTGAATTTATTGATATTGGAGTAGGTATATTTTTTGCTTTAAGTTTTTATATAGATTTAACCATACTATTATCATCTTTTTTACCAATAGGGACCGGATGGATTCTTTTGATTTCTGGGATTATCATTTTCTTTCTATCTATTATGATTTCTAGATTTATTACTAGTCTATTATTGTTTTTATTCCGCGGATCTAATTCTTTTGTTCTTTTGGATAAAATTGCTGGCTTCATTTTTGGAGGATTAAAAACAGTCGTACTATTAACTATTTTTATTTGGTTTTTTGACGCATTTATATCTAGTAAAATATATACTCTTCTTTATAATGAATCACAAATTCTTGTTTTACTGGAGCCTTTCAAAGATTATATTAGTCAATCAATGTCAAGTTCAATGCCTATATGAGAAGAATAGCACAAGAAACAATTAATCGTGTTCTAGAGGAAGTAGATATACTTGATGTCATTTCCCAATATGTCGATTTAAAAAAAAGAGGTAAAAATTATTTTGGCTTAAGTCCCTTTCGATCTGAAACAAAACCTTCTTTTAGCGTAGCTCCTGATAAAAATATGTGGTATGATTTTGGCTCTGCCCAAGGAGGTAATGCTGTACAATTTTTAGTGGAATACGAAAAGATTAGTTTTCCAGAGGCAGTACGTTCTTTAGCTGGGAAATATGGTATTGAAATTATAGAGTTAGGCGATAAAGAGCAGAATAATTTATATGATCAATTATATGAAATTCATGAATTAGCATGTATTTACTTTGAGAATAATCTAAAAGACAAATCAGGAAAGAAAGCAAAAAACTATCTAACGGATAGAAACTTTGATGACAACATTATTAATAAGTTTAGAATTGGATTTGCATCAGATCAATGGGATAACCTGCTTAAAGAACTAAAAGATAAATTTGATGACAATCTTTTAAAAAAATCTGGACTATTCTCAGAATCAAAAAAAGGACCTCTTATTGATCGATTTCGTAATCGTATTATGTTTCCATTTTTTAGCTTATCAGGTAAAATTATTGGTTTTAGTGGAAGAAGCTTATCCGAAGAAGAAGATGTTAAATATTTAAATTCTCCTGAAACATTGTTATTTGAAAAAAGTAAAATTTTTTATGGCTCTTATCAAACATTATCAAATATTCGCAAGCAAAACTTTGCTATTCTAGTAGAGGGTCAGACAGATTTCTTACGTCTTGTAGAGCAAGGATTTGATAACGTACTTGCAACGTCTGGTACGGCATTTTCGAGCAAACATGCCATTGCGCTTAAGAAATATACTAATAGAGTAATTTTATGCTATGATTCAGATAATGCGGGCATTAATGCTGCTATTCGTACAAGCTATGTATTATTACAAAGCGGTATTGAAACAAGAGTGTTACACCTAGGGAATGGCAATGATCCTGATGACTTTTTCAAAGATAATACAAATACAAAAGCAGACTTTAGATTATTAATTAAATCCGCAACACATCCTATTAGCTTTATTATTACGCATAAAGATATTTTAAATCAAGGCGCTGCGGACCAATCAAAGTTTTTAAATGAATGTCTTGCTGAAATACAGCTAGTTCCAGATGCAATGATTCGTAATGACTTAATTAAAAAACTATCCAATGAGTTAGGAGTAATAGAAGACGAAGTATTAAATCGATTTACTTCGTTGAAACAAAAAAAATATAACGTAACAAGCAAGGAAGATATGAGCACCACCGATGTGACTCATTATAGCTCATCTGCAGATAAGGCGCAGTTAGAGCTTATTAAATTAGCATTACACTCACCAAAACTTGCTAAAGATATGCCTATAGGATTATTTAGCAATACATTATTACACAATGTATTAAAAGTGTTAATCGATAATAGCGATAAAGATTATAACCCAGGCCAAATTCTTGAGTTAATCGGTGGATCGCCAGAGCAACGCAATTTAATTGCTTCTTTAGCAATAGAAGTGCCAGATAAGTCTTATGAACCCACCATTTTAAGTGACTGTATTGCAACATTAGAGCGTGAGCCAATCAAAAAAGACATTGCACTCATCAGGGACAAGATTCGTAAACTTGAAGAGCAGGATCAAGATCCAGATCAAGAACTTCTTAATCAACTGAGCATACTTCAGAAAAAGTTACAGTAAATAAAAACCCTCCTAAAAAGGAGGGTTTTTATTTTACTAGATATGACTGAATAACTTAGTAGTTAATAGTCACTCCAACATTATATTGTTTTGGAGCACCCATACGAACTCTTAAGTTCGCAACATCTCCAGAACCATCGTAAGCATCAACAAAGTCTCCAACGTATAGTTCATCAGTCGCATTAAAGATTGATGCGTTGAAAGTAACGTCTTTACCCCACAGCTCTGTTGAGTAGCTTGTTTGGACGTTAAAGATAGTAGTTCTATCAGTTACATAAGCATCTTCAGCAAAAGTATTACCTTCGCCTAATAAGAATGCTAAGTCTTGAATAGCACCATCATAACCCCATCTTGGGTATTGTTTTGCAAACGACTCGGTTTCTACAGAAGCTTTGATTCTGTTAAAGAAACCAGTCAGTATTAATACAGTTTGAGATTGAGGAGCACCTGAAACCATCACATCTTTTACAAATAGATCAAAGACTTCAGCACTTGTGTTGTCGCCTTCAATTTCATTGTAAGTATATGAAAGATCATCAGTAAATCTCCAATCACTTTCGTGACCTCTAATGTCAATTCTCAATACTGGAATTGGTTGATATGCAATAGAGTATTCTAACCCTGAGTGCAATTCTTCTAATCCAGTAATACTAAAGAATGATTCCACACCATTTAAGTCTTCAGAAGTACCGCTTTGATTTCTATCAGACCATAGTGCATAGTAATAGTTCATACTACCAGCCCATTGACCATTAAGAGATTTAAATCTAGCACCTACATCAAACCATGTTGCTTTTTCATTCTCAAAGCCTTCATTTTTAATCATGTTAACATCATCAATTACTTTGTCAAGTGATGGTGTCATGTGAGAGTAACTAAAGTTACCAAATAACTGCCATGTGTCGCTTAATGCACGACTTCCACCAACTTTCATTTGATATCCCAACTCTCCATCCGCTTCAATTTTTAAATCATCTAGCGTGAAGTGATCTTGCGCAGTGTAACTAGCTGTCGTTGCACCAAATGTAGCGAACGCATTAGTACCTGCACCATCATTGTAATTAACTTGAGCATATCCACCTAGCCAGTCTACGGTGTTTGTAGTATCGTAGTAGAGTTTATCACCTAAAGTTCTGTGACGTTCCTCGTCTGTCCAATTTGGATTTGATGAGTTATAAAACCAGTCACCACCAAGCAGATCATAGACCTGACGATAGTGTTCTACTTCTGCAGTTCTGATATCAAGACCAAAAGTCATTGATGTTGTATCATTCATTTCCATATCTAACTTAGACATAATACCATAAGTAGATTGGTTGTTTCTGCTTCCTCTTAAGATACCAGCTGATTGATAGCCATAGCCATCTACCCAGTTGTCTGTGCTGTTTCTTAGGATTGTACCATCATAGTCTCTGTGACCATCGCTGCCCCATAAAATAGAACCAGCAGAACCAGAACCACCACCTTCACCACCTGAGTAGTAGAAAGACGTAGCCATGCTCATTGTATCATTTAACTTGTTATATGAGTTCAATTGAACAATTGGTTTATGGAAGTAGTTATTTCTTTCATTAATCATTGTTGTATCATGTTGGTCGGTTGTACGATAATTCCAACCATCAAACGGTACCCAACTTGCTAAAGCTCTCTTACCTACGTAAGGAATGTCAAGATAGTCCGCTCTTGGATTGAAATCAAGACCATATTCAGTTCTAAGATCGTCCTCAGCAACGCCCATTTCAAGCGCTAATTCATGGCTGTAGTTTGAAATACGATTATTCCAAAAGTTTTGACCATGAGTCTGAGGTGAACCTAAAGCAACAAACTCTAAACGATTGTCGCTGTCAATTGAATATGATGCATTAAAGTAATATGACCACGCATCTGAATAAGTACCTCTAGCAAATAATTTATCAGCGGTTCTTTTTGATGCTGACATCATTATTGCTAGTTTACCATCCATTAATAAGCCAGTATTAATTGTTACTCCTGTTTTAGAGTAATTATGCTCACCAGCTTCTTGTTTGAAAACAACGCCAGCTTCAGTTGATGCAGGTGCACTCATAAAGTTCACCACACCACCTAAACTAGGTGTTGCAAGATTAACAGATCCTGCTCCTCTTTGAACTTGTACTACTGCTGCAACATCGCCTAATACTGTCCAGTTTGAGAAGTATAAGTTCCCATTTTCCATGTCATTCATAGGAACACCGT